>Ga0255338_1000899_pt1 | contig 69683 bp, 64 predicted proteins | sample MeOH1_35cm_T4_19_FD_203715 | JGI IMG/M metagenome (GOLD analysis project Ga0255338, IMG submission 203715) | Sandy soil microbial communities from University of British Columbia, Vancouver, Canada - MeOH1_35cm_T4_195 | ecosystem: Engineered > Artificial ecosystem > Sand microcosm > Unclassified ... | reverse complement strand
TCAGGCGCGTGGTCTCCGACAGGTTGTCGTCATCGAGCTGGAACGGCGGCGTGACCGACGGGTTCAGCACGGTCAGCTCATGGCACAGCACCTCGATCTTGCCCGAGGTCAGGTTGGCGTTCTCGGTGCCCGCCGGGCGCGGACGCACCTTGCCGGTAATGCGGATGCAGAACTCGTTGCGGATTTCCTCGGCGGCCTTGAACATTTCCGGGCGGTCCGGATCGCAGACCACCTGCACCAGGCCCTCGCGGTCGCGCAGATCGACGAAGATCACGCCGCCGTGGTCGCGCCGGCGCTGCACCCAGCCGGTCAGGGCCACTTCCTGGCCGATCAGTTGTTCGGTCACCAGACCGCAGTAGTGAGTACGCATGGAGGACATAGGACAAATTCCCGGTAATGCGCGGCCGCCTGGGCGGCCCGCGCTCAATTCAATGAGTATGGGTGGAGTCGGTGGCCGCAACCGCCTCGTCGTCGCCCGCGATGGCGGCAACTTCGGAGGTGGCCGCCGCGTCCGCCGGACGGCTCGGTGCGCCGGGCTTGCGAGGCAGTTCCGTCGGTGCCACCACGCCCATCGAGACGATGTACTTGAGGGCGGCGTCGACGGTCATGTCGAGTTCGATCGTGTCGGCCTTGGGCATCATCAGGAAGAAGCCCGAGGTCGGATTCGGCGTGGTCGGCACATAGACGCTGACGTATTCGCCCAGCAGGTGATTCTGCACGTCGCCGCCAGGGCGCCCGGTCAGAAAGGCGATCGTCCACGACCCTTCGCGCGGATACTGCACCAGCAGCGCCTTGCGGAAGGCGTTGCCGGACGACGACAGCAGCGTGTCCGAGACCTGCTTCACGCTGGTGTAGATGGGGCCCACCACGGGAATGCGCCCGAGCAGCGCCTCCCACCAGCGCACCAGGCGCTGGCCGATGAAGTTGTGCGCCAGCACGCCCACCAGCAGGATGAACAGCAGCGTCAGGATGGCGCCCAGGCCGGGAATGCGGCGGCCGAAAATGGTTTCGGGCTGCCACGCCAGCGGCAGCAGGGCCATGCTCTGATCCATCGTGCCGATGATCAGGTTGAGCACCCACAGCGTGATGCCCAGCGGCACCAGCACGAGCAGCCCGGTCAGGAACCAGGTTTTGAGGGCGGAGGTTTTCTTGGCGACCACGGCGTGCCCGGATCTCAATGGCAGGCGCAGCCGCCGCCGCAGCCGCCGGCCGACGCCGACGTGCCGCCCGACGACTCGCCGCCTGAAGCCGACGGCGTAGCCGGGGCCGAAGCCGCCGCACCATCGGCCGCCCCGCCCGCCTTGGCCGGGGCGCTGGTGCCGCCGCTGCCGCCACGGAAGTCCGTGGCATACCAGCCCGAGCCCTTGAGCTGGAAGCCGGCCGCGGTCAATTGTTTCTTGAAGGCCCCGGCAGCGCCGCAGGACGGGCAGTCCGTGAGCGGGGCATCGCTCATTTTCTGCAGCACATCGCGCCCGTGGCCGCAGGCGTCGCAACGGTAGGCATAGATCGGCATGATGGTTTTTTCGCGGAAATCTGAATTGGGGAACTACAGGTGGCAGCGCCGATTGCCATTTGCAATGGCAATGCGCGGAAAAATGTTCCGCACGACGATGCAAAGCCTCGGATTATAAACTGTCGGCGGCCGGTCCACCGCCCGGAAAAGAGGCCATTCGGGGCCATTCAGGTCGTCTACGAGGCGCCCCGCGCCCTTTTGGCTGGCGCACCCGCCTGCCCGCCCCGCCTCTCACGCCAGAAAGTTACGCAATGTGCACTTCCTTGACGCCAGGCCGGTCGCCGATCCATTGCGGCAGCAGCGAGCCGACCACCATGCCCCCCATCGAGAACATCAGGCCCACCATCTGCGGCGGCATGGCGGCGTCGGCAAAGGCGACCTCGCAGGTCAGCCACGACGCCAGCCCGAGCAGGATGGCCGCCAGCCCGCCCTGGCGCGTGGCCGGCTTCCAGAACAGCCCGAACGCGAGCGGCACGAACGACGACACCAGTGTCACCTTGTACGCGTTCTCGACCATATGGAAGATCGACAGATGCGAGTTCAGCGCGAACAGCGTGACCAGCGTGGTGAACGCCAGCACCACGGCCTGCATCACGCGCAGGAACTGCTTGTCGGTCAGGTGGCGGAAATACGGGCGCAGGATGTTCTCGGCAAACGTCACCGACGGCGCCAGCAGCGTGGCCGACGCGCAGCTCTTGATCGCGGACAGCAGCGCGCCGAAGAACATCACCTGCGCGAACATCGGCGCATGGGTCAGGATCAGCTGCGGCAGGATCAGCTGCGAATCGGCGTTGATGTACTTTTCGACCATTGCCGGGTCGATCATCGTGGCCGAGTACGCCAGGAACATCGGGATGAACGCGAAGAAGAAGTACAGCACGCCGCCCAGCACCGAGGCGCGTCCGGCGATCTGCTCGGTGCGCGAGGACGTGACGCGCTGGAACACGTCCTGCTGCGGAATGGAGCCCAGCATCATCGTAAACAGCGCCGCGGCAAAGCCGATGATCTGCACCAGGTCCAGCGTTGGCAGGAACTCGAACTTGCCGGCCGCCGCCGCGTGCGACACCACGGCGGCCACGCCGCCGGCCTGCCCGCTGACCTCGTAGCCGATGTACAGCATGCCGATCACGATGATGATCATCTGGATGAAATCGGTCACGGCCACCGACCACATGCCGCCGAACAGCGTATAGACCAGCACGCTGGCCGCGCCGATCATCATGCCGGCATCCTGCGACAGCGCGCCGTCGGACACCGTGTAGAACACCAGCCCCAGCGCCTTGATCTGCGCGGCCACCCAGCCCAGGTACGACGCCACGATACATAGCGTGGTCAGCACTTCGGCCAGGCGCCCGTAGCGGTTGTGATAGTAGTCGCCGATCGTGAGCAGGTTCATCCGGTACAGCGGCCGGGCGAAGAACAGGCCCACCAGGATCAGGCAGAGCGAGGAGCCGAAGGGGTCGGACACCACGCCGGACAGCCCTTCCCTGAGGAACACGGCCGGGATGCCCAGCACGGTCTCGGAGCCGAACCACGTGGCGAACACGGTGGCAGTGACGACGTAGAACGGCAGGCTGCGGCCGGCCACGGCGAAGTCGGCCGTGCCCTTCACGCGCAATGCCGCCCACAGGCCGATGCCGACCGAGATAATCCAATAGATGATGACGAACCAGATCAGCATGCCGCTGCCCCATCCCCAGAGTCACGAGAAATGTCGGCGGATTATAGCGACGGAGGCCCGTAGGGGCGAAGAAAATTCCCCCGCCCGGCAAAATCCCCACGCCGGTGCATCACGGGGCGCATGGACGGTTCGTTGACGGCTTATGGACCGCGGCGCCAGAGCTGCCAGCGTTCCTGCCCGCCGGAGAATATCGGCAGCGGCGAGGCCGACGGACGGTCTTCCAGCAGCGCGAAGTCCGCGCCCAGCAAGTCGTCCAGGTCGGCTTGCGGCATCGCGAACGGCGGTCCGCCGCGCGTCTCGCCTATATAGAAGTAGCCGGCCAGCAGGCCGCCCGGCGGCAGCAGCGCCGCCACGCGCTCGGCATACGATTCGCGCAGCGCCGGCGGCAGCGCGCAGAGGAACGCGCGCTCGTAGATCAGCTCGCAGCGCGGCTCGGGCGTGAAGGCGAAGAAATCGGCCTCGCGCACCACCACGGCGGCGGCCCCGAGCGCGCGCCGCGCCGACGCCACCGCCTTGGCGGAGAAGTCGATCGCGGTCACGGGCCAGCCGCGCGCATGCAGCCAGCCGGCCTCCCAGCCGTTGCCGCAGCCGGGCACCAGGGTCGGGCGCGGCGCCAGGGCGGCGGCAAACGCCTCGAACTCGGCCGGCACGCCGTGGGCGTCCCACGGCGTGAAGTCTTGCGCGAAGCGCTCGTCCCAGAACGCCGGGTCGGCGGCATTGCGGGTCTCGAACTCGGATTTCGGGGTGCCGGACATCGTGCCTGCCTTTTACCAGTAGCCAGCCCAGGCCAGCGCCTGCACCAGCACGATGCCGGCCAGGAAACCGCCCACCAGCAGCAGCGCCGTGGACAGGCGCCGGTTCGTGCGCCGCTGTTCCACCACCAGTTGGGCCAGCAGGCGCTCCTGCTCGCCGTTGTGCACCAGCGCGCGCCGCTCCAGGAACTGGTGCGCCAGGCGCGGAAAGTCGGGCAGCATCTTGGCCCACTGCGGCGCCTCCACCTTGACCCGCTCCCACGCGCCCTGCCAGCCCACCTGCGCGTACATCCACTTTTCAAGGAACGGCTTGGCGGTCTTCCAGAGGTCCAGGTCCGGATCGAGCTGGCGGCCCAGCCCTTCGATATTGAGCAGCGTCTTCTGCAGCAGCACCAGCTGCGGCTGGATCTCCACGTTGAAGCGGCGCGAGGTCTGGAACAGCCGCATCAGCACCATCCCCAGCGAGATCTCGCGCAGCGGCTTGTCGAAATACGGCTCGCAGCAGGCGCGCACGGCAGATTCCAGCTCCTCCACGCGCGTATCGGGCGGCACCCAGCCGGACTCCACGTGCAGCAGCGCCACGCGATGGTAGTCACGGCGGAAGAACGCGATGAAGTTCTGCGCCAGGTAGTTCTTGTCGAACTCGGAGAGCGCGCCGACGATACCGAAGTCCAGCGCGATGTAGCGGCCGAAGGTCTCCGGCTGGATCGACACGAGGATGTTGCCGGGGTGCATGTCGGCGTGGAAGAAGCCATCGCGGAACACCTGCGTGAAGAAGATCTCCACACCCTCCTCGGCCAGCTGGTGCATGTCCACGCCGGCCGCCTTCAGCGATTCCGTGCGTGAGATCGGAATGCCGTGCATGCGCTCCATCACGAACACATTGCTCGTGCACCAGTCCCAGAACACCTCGGGCACCAGCAGCAGCTCGCTGTCAACGAAGTTGCGGCGCAGCTGGCTGGCGTTGGCGGCCTCGATCATCAGGTCGAGTTCGTCGTGCAGGTACTTGTCGAATTCGGCCACCACCTCGCGCGGCTTCAGCCGGCGGCCGTCCACCCACACGCGCTCCAGCCAGGTGGCCATGTCGCGCATCAGCGCCAGGTCGCTGTCGATCACGGGCAGCATGCCGGGCCGCAGCACCTTCACGGCCACCTCGCGGCCATGGTTCGGGCCGCCGCGCAGCGTGGCAAAGTGCACCTGGGCGATCGACGCGCTGGCCACCGGCTGGTGCTCGAAGTTCTCGAACAACTGCGCCAGCGGCCGGCCCAGCGACTTCTCGATGATCTTCACGGCCAGCACCGGATCGAACGGCGGCACCTGGTCCTGGAGCTTGGCCAGTTCGTCGGCCACATCGGGCGGCATCAGGTCGCGCCGCGTGGACAGCACCTGGCCGAACTTGACGAAGATCGGGCCCAGCGTGGTCAGCGCCAGGCGCAGGCGCTCGCCGCGCGGCTGTTCGAGCTTGCGGCCGATGGTGATCACGCGCACCAGCAGCTTGATGCGCCGGCTCTTGAAGCCGGACAGCACGAGTTCGTCGAGCCCGTAGTACAGGATGACAAAGACGATCTTGCAGAGACGCAGAAGGCGGGTCATGCGGGGTTCTTTACGAAGCGGGGCCGCGCGCGGCAGCGGCGGCGGAGAGCGACATGAGGACGTGCGTCTGCCGAAGCATCAGCGGTGGGCCGACGGCAGCTTGCCTGGCGCGGCGGGCTGGCGCTCCAGCCGCTCCAGCCGTTTTTCCAGCCGGGCGAGGTCGTTGCGCAGCCGCGCCACCTCGTCGGCAAACCCTTCCAGCGCCGCGTGGCGCACCAGGGTGGGTTGTTCGTCGAGCAGGTATTCGGTCACATTGTCCAGCAGCGCGCGGCCCACGCGAGTGGCATTCTCATGCACCTGCCGGGCGCCATCGATCACGCGTTGCGCCACGCTGTCGCTGACCGGGCCGCCCATCACGCCGCGCAGCGCGCGCGACAGGTCTTCGGCGGCGTCCCAGCGCAGGCTGCGGGCCAGCATCGACACCGCGTTGGCCAGTTCCGCGTCGCCCTCGATGCGCACATGGCGCATGGCGGCGGCCTGGCCGCCCTCGGCCACGTCGGCGGCCACCAGCGGCCATTGCTGCAGCGGCACGAGCAGCGTCACGGCCGGGGCCTCGGCCACCGGGGCCTGCTCGATGCCGCCCTGCCCAGTCACCTTCAGCGACAGCGCAAAGGCGGCGGCATCGAAGCGGATCACGCGCCCGGCAAACGGCACCAGCAAGGCGCAGGCCCAGGGTTCCTGTTCGATCAGGTGATTCAGCGCGACGACGATCGGCGCGGCCAGCGGGGTAGGCAAAGCGTTCATGGCGTGCGGTTTGCGGTGGTTTGCCCAATAAGTTGCCCAATGAAAAAGGCCCACGCGCGCGTGGGCCTCCATTCTAAGCTACTCGCCCGCCGCATCACTTGACGCAGGCGGGCGTGGCGAGGCTCAGGACTCCTGCTGGATGCCGGCCAGCAGCCAGCCGCCGCTGCCCGAGGTGGACTTGGCCAGGTTCCAGACCTCCGCGAACGGCTGGGCCGGGTCGCTCGCGCGTTCGCGGATCATGCCGGAATACCGCACGCTGGCGATATGCTGCGTCGGCGTGTCCTCGATGCCCAGCAACCGGGCTTCCAGCGTCACCACGTCGGTCTTGTTGACCTCGGCGCCGCGATCGGCCAGATCCATCTTGACCTCGGCGAACATTTCCGGCGTGGTGAATTCGCGGATGTCGTCGAGATTGCCCGCATCCCAGGCCGCCTGCAGGCGCACGTAGTGGACCTTGGCATTGCGCAGAAACGCTTCCGTGTCGAAATCGGCCGGCACGCCCCACGGTTGCTGCGGTGCGGCGGCTGCGGCACCTGCCACGGCACCCGCCGCCGCGCCACCCAGCACCGGGTTCGCCGGCTCCGGCTGGCGGAACGCCGGCTCGGCGTTGCGCGACAGGTCATTGCCGCCCATGCCGGCGAACGCCGGTTCCTGGCGGCGCGCGGCGCCACCGCCACGGAACTTGCGGATCAGCCAGAAAGCCAGCATCGCGATGGCGCCAATCAGGATCACGTTGGACAGGAAGCTCGCGGCGGCGCCGCCGAGCCCGAAGTGCGACAGCAGGTAGCCCAGCCCCAGGCCAGCCGCCAGGCCACCCAGCATGCCGCCCCAGTTACGCTTGGGCGCTGCGGCGGCCGCGCCACCTGTGGCACCGGCCGTGGCCGGCGCTGCCTGGGCGGGCTGCTGCGTCGGCGACTGCTGCGCCGGTGCCTGCTGGCGCTGCTGCGTCACGGTGGACGACTGCTTGCCGACGCTGCGCGAACCACCCAGCCGCGCGGCATTGGCGTCCAGCGCAACCCCCAGCGCCAGCGTCGCGATCAGCGACATGGCGAGGAATTTTCCACGAAAAGAAGACATTGTCTGCGATCCCCTGTCAGTCTCGGCCATCCATTGGCCGAATATGGCGAATTAGTACTTACGCCCGACGTGGAGCGCCACCACTCCGCCCGTCAGATTGAAGTATTCGACCTTTTCGAGCCCCGCATGTTCCATCAAGCGTACAAGCGAAGCCTGGTCTGGATGCATTCTGATCGATTCCGCGAGATAGCGATAGCTGGGGGCATCCCCGGCCACGCGCTCGCCCAGCCACGGCAGCACCTTGAACGAGTAGATATCGTAGGCCTTCTCCAGCGGTTTCCACACCTTGGAGAACTCTAGCACCATGACCTTGCCGCCCGGCTTGACCACGCGGCGCATCTCGGCCAGCGCCCGGTCCTTGTGGGTCATGTTACGCAGCCCGAACGCCACCGTGACCAGGTCGAAGTAGTTGTCCGGGAACGGGATCCGCTCGGCGTCGCAGAGCGCCACGGGCGTCGCCACGCCCTTGTCCAGCAGGCGGTCGCGGCCCACGCGCAGCATGGATTCGTTGATATCGGTCAGCCAGACCTCGCCCGTGGGGCCGGCCCGCTTCGCGAACGCCTTGGCCAGGTCGCCCGTGCCGCCGGCGATGTCCAGCACCTTCTGGCCCGGCCGCACATTGGCCTGGGCGATCGTGAACATCTTCCAGAGCCGGTGCATGCCGCCGGACATCAGGTCGTTCATCACATCGTATTTGCTCGCCACCGAATGGAAGACGCCGGCCACCTTGCCGGCCTTCTCCCTTTCGTCGACTTTCTCGAACCCGAAGTGGGTTTCGCTCATGTCTGGTGCTCCAGGTACAGGTATACAGATATACGGCTATGCGGGAAATCAGTGGTGATGGCCGCAGGCATGGCCGCCGCCGGGGGCGGCCATGGGCGCGTCGCGGTCCACCCCGGCGGCCTCGAGCCGCTTCAGGTAGTCGGCCCACAGCGCATCCTGCTGGTCGCCCAGGCGGTACAGCAAGTCCCACGAATAGATGCCGGTGTCGTGGCCATCGTCGAAGCGGATCAGGATCGCGTAGTTGCCCACGGGCTCCACGGCCGCCACGCCGACATTGCGCTTGCCGGTCTGCAGCGCTTCCTGGCCGGGACCGTGCCCCTGGACCTCGGCCGACGGCGAATACACGCGCAGCAGTTCGAACGGCAGGCGCCAGTTGCTGCCATTGTCGAAGCCGATTTCCAGCACGCGCGACTGCGTGTGCACGGTCAGCGCGGTGGGATGGGGGGTGTCTTTCTCGAGTCCGGCCATGATAAGGTCACGCGCTCAGCGCGTCTCGTGCGTCTTGTACGACCCGATAGCTTACTCCACCCCCCCTGCCTTGCCCATCCTGCGGGCCGCGCTCGTCGGCGGGCGCCGCCGGCACGTAGCGCAGGCGCCGGTCATGGAACGCCGCCACGGTGCTGCGGTGGGCAATGCTGACGATGGCCGCATCGGGCAGGCTGTCCACCATCAACTGGTACATGGCGGCTTCGGTCTCTTCATCGAGCGCGGCGGTGGCTTCGTCGAGGAACAGGAAATCGGGCTTCTGCAGCAGCGCGCGCGCAAATGCCAGCCGCTGCTGCTCGCCGGGCGACAGCCGCAGCGACCAGTTGTCGAACACGTCGAGCTGGCCCACCAGCATGGCCAGGCGGGCCTGGCGCAGCACCTGCTGCAGCGCCTCGCGCGAGTGGGCCGTGCCGGCGTCGGGGTATGCCAGCGCATCGGCCAGCGTGCCGATGGGCAGGTAGCTGCGCTGCGGCAGGAACAGCAGCCGCTTGTCCGGCACGTCGATGCCGCCGCTGCCATAGGGCCAGATGCCGGCCAGCGCGCGGAACAGCACGCTCTTGCCGCAGCCGGACGGGCCGCTGACCAGCCAGCGCTCGCCCTGGCCAATCGTCAGCGAGAACGGCGCCACCAGTTGCCGCTGGCGCGGATGGGCCGGATGGGCGGGATCCGCGCGCTCGTCATCCGGGTTCGTGCTGCCACGCCCCACCGGCAGCGCCAGCGCCAGCCCGGTGATGGCGATGTCATCCCGCCCCCGGGCCACGGCCACCTGGATGTCGCCCGGCCCCTCGTGCGTCAGGTCCTGGCGCTCGGCCACGCGGATCGCCTCCTTGAAGTCGATCAGGCGGTTGGTGGCGGCCTTCCAGCCCACCAGCGTGGCGTAGCTGTCCACGAACCACGAGAGCGCGCCCTGCACCTGGCCGAACGCCGAGTTGATCTGCATCAGCCCGCCCAGCGTGAGCTTGCCCGAGAAGTAGCGCGGCGCGGCCACCAGCAGCGGAAAGATGATCGCGAACTGGCCGTAGCCGGAATTCACGAACGTCAGCCGCCGCGTATAGCGCATCAGCTGGCTCCAGTTGGCGCGGATGCGCTCGAAGCGCGCGCGCAGCCCGGCCTGCTCGGTGGGCTCGCCGCGGTACAGCGCCACGGGCTCGCTGTTCTCGCGCAGGCGCACCAGCATGAAACGGAAATTGGCTTCGTATTGCTCCTGCTGGAACGACAGGCCGATCAGCGGGCGCCCCACGAAGTGCGCGATCAGCGAGCCGATCACCGCGTAGCCCGCCGCGAACCAGACCATGTAGCCGGGAATGGTCAGCGCGGTGCCGCCCAGCACGAAGCTGATCGGACCGGAAACCACCCACAGGATGCCGATGAACGACACCAGCGTGACCACCGAATTCAACAGCCCCATCGACAGCGTCAGCGCGCCGTCCGTGAACTGGCGCATGTCATCGGCCAGGCGCTGGTCGGGGTTGTCGGTGGCATGGGTCTGCTCGATGCGGTAGTACGCCTGGTGCCCGAGCCAGCGCTGCATGAACACGCCGGTCATCCACGTCCGCCAGCGCATCTGCAGCATCATCTGGTAGTACTGGCGCGAGATGGCCAGCACGATGAAGCACGCGGCGATCCACGAGAACCGCAGCAGCAGCGCCTTGAACGAAACGAAGTCGCGCTGCTCCAGCGCGTTGTAGAACACGCGGTTCCACTCGGTCAGCAGCACGTTGATATAGACGATGCCGAGGTTGAGCGCGACCACCAGGACCAGCAGCCCCAGGCCGGCCTTGCGGTCTTCTGACTTCCAGTACGGCTTGATCAGGTCCCAGGTGGCGCCCAGGCGCAGCCGGCTCTGGACCTTGAGGGCCTCGGCCGGGACGGCCGGGCCGGGCACGGTGACCGACGATGGTGTGGATGACATTGGCGCGCAGATCCTGCCCGGGGCCGATGCGGCCGGCGGGCGTATTGTTGTTCGACGGGAGTCAGACGCACGGCCCCGACAGCGGGTTCCGTATCAAACTGCAATCGCACTGTAACAAGAGTGTTGTGATTGGTGGCACCCCGATGGGAATTCGGATCAGTCAGCCGATTCGAATGCCGAAAGTGCCGTGCGCAGCGCCGGCAGCCGCAGGGCAAGCTCGGCGATGCGCGCCGGCTCGGCTGCACGCCGGGGCGCAGCCCAGATGGCTTCCGGAAAATGGGTATCCCAGCGGTAGCGCGGGATGATGTGCCAGTGCAGGTGCGGCACCATGTTGCCAAACGCGGCAAGGTTGACCTTGTCAGGCGTCATGACCTCGCGCACGGCCCGCTCCACGCGCGCCACCAGCCGCATCAGCCACGCCTGGTCGGCATCGCCCAGGTCGGTCAGCTCGGCCACGTGGTCGTTCCAGACGATGCGGCAGAAGCCCGGATGCCGGTCGTGCTCGACGAGGATCACGCGCGCGCGATCCCCCATCCAGACCAGTTCGCCGCCATCGGCTTCACATAGGGGGCAGTCGGGCAGTCGGGTCATGACGATGCCGCGCTACACCAGCACGCGCTCGATGCCGCCGGCGTTGGCGCGGGCCACGTACTCGGGCAGCCAGTTCTCGCCCAGCAGATGCTTCGCGATCTCGATCACGATGTAGTCCGCCGTCACCGACGCATCCTCGTTGTAGCGCGACAGCCCCTGCAGGCACGACGGGCAGCTGGTCAGGATCTTCACGTCGCCGGTGAAGCCGTCCGTGCGCAGCTTGTCGGCGCCCTTGCGCATCTCCTCTTCCTTGCGGAAGCGCACCTGCGTGGAGATATCGGGGCGTGTCACCGCCAGCGTGCCGGACTCGCCGCAGCAGCGCTCGTTCTTCTCGATCCTGCCCGCGCCCGCGTTGCCGCCCATCAGGTCGTTCACCAGCCTGGTCGGGTCCATGGTCTTGATCGGCGTGTGGCAGGGGTCGTGGTACATGTAGCGCGTACCGCTCACGCCCTCGAGCTTCACGCCCTTCTCCAGCAGGTATTCGTGGATGTCGATGATGCGGCATCCCGGGAAGATCTTGTCGAACTCATACCCGGCCAGCTGGTCGTAGCACGTGCCGCAACTGACCACCACGGTCTTGATGTCGAGGTAGTTCAGCGTATTGGCCACGCGGTGGAACAGCACGCGGTTGTCGCTGACCATCTTCTCGGCCTTGTCGTACTGGCCATTGCCGCGCTGCGGATAGCCGCAGCACAGGTAGCCCGGCGGCAGCACGGTCTGCACGCCCACGTGCCACAGCATGGCCTGCGTGGCCAGGCCCACCTGCGAGAACAGCCGCTCCGAGCCGCAGCCCGGGAAGTAGAACACCGCCTCGCTCTCCGCCGTGGTGACCCCGGGGTCGCGGATGATCGGCACGATCTCGTTGTCCTCGATATCGAGCAGCGCCCGCGCGGTCTTCTTGGGCAGGTTGCCCGGCATCTTCTTGTTGATGAAGTGGATCACCTGCTCCTGCAGCGGCGGCTTGCCCACCGTGGCGGGCGGGCGCGCGGTCTGCTTGCGGGCGAACTTCTTCAGCACCTCGTTGCCCAGCCGCTGGACCTTGTAGCCCCAGCCGATCATGGCCGCGCGGGTCATGTTGATGGTCTGCGGACTGGTCGCGTTCAGGAAGAACATCGACGCGGCGGTGCCCGGGTTGAACTTCTTCTGGCCCATCTTGCGCAGCAGGTTGCGCATGTTCATGGACACATCGCCGAAGTCGATCTTCACCGGGCACGGCGTCACGCACTTGTGGCAGACCGTGCAGTGGTCGGCCACGTCGGAGAACTCGTCCCAGTGCTTGATCGACACGCCGCGGCGCGTCTGTTCCTCGTACAGGAACGCCTCGATCAGCAGCGAGGTGGCCAGGATCTTGTTGCGCGGGCTGTACAGCAGGTTGGCGCGCGGCACGTGCGTGGCGCACACCGGCTTGCACTTGCCGCAGCGCAGGCAGTCCTTCACGCTCTCGGCAATCGCGCCGATATCGCTCTGCTGCATGATGATGGACTCATGCCCCATCAGCCCGAACGACGGCGTGTACGCATTGCGGAGGTCGGCGCCCGGCAGCAGCTTGCCCTTGTTGAAGCGGCCCTGCGGGTCCACGCGCTGCTTGTACGCGCGGAATTCGCCGATCTCGTCCTCGGTCAGGAACTCGAGCTTGGTGATGCCGATGCCGTGCTCGCCCGAGATCACGCCGTCCAGCGACCGCGCCAGCGCCATGATGCGGGCCACCGCGCGGTGCGCATCCTGCAGCATGTCGTAGTCGTCGGAGTTGACCGGGATGTTGGTGTGCACGTTGCCGTCGCCGGCGTGCATGTGCAGCGCCACGAACACGCGGCCGCGCAGCACCTCCTTGTGGATCTTCTGCGCCTCGTCCAGGATCGGCTTGAACTCGCCGCCGTTGAAGACCTTGCGCAGCTCGGCGCGGATCTCGTTCTTCCAGCTCACGCGGATGGTGCGGTCCTGCAGCACGTGGAACACGCTCGCATCGGGCTGCTGTTGCAGGCGCGCCTCGAACGCCGGGCCCAGCAGGCCCAGGCCGTGGCCGATCAGCGAGGCCCGCGCGCCGGCCAGCGGCGTGTCCAGGTGGTCCTGCAGGTAGCGCCAGCGCGCGCGGACCTCGCGCAGCAGCGTCAGCGCGTGCTGCACGCGGTCTTCCAGCAGTTCGGCGCTCGGAATCTCGTTGGCATCGTCGCTGCGGCCCAGCGGCAGGTTGCCGCGCGCGAAGAACGCTTCCAGCGCATCGGTCAGCTTGAGCTTGTTCTTGATCGACAGTTCGATGTTGATGCGCTCGATGCCGTCGGTGTACTCGCCCATGCGCGGCAGCGGAATCACCACGTCCTCGTTGATCTTGAAGGCGTTGGTGTGGCGCGCGATGGCGGCCGTGCGCGAGCGGTCGAGCCAGAACTTCTTGCGGGCCTCGGGGCTCACCGCGACGAAGCCTTCGCCGCTCTTGCCGTTGGCCATGCGGATCACTTCCGAGGTGGCGCGCGCCACGGCATCCTCGTCGTCGCCAACGATGTCGCCGATCAGCACCATCTTCGGAAACGCGTTGCGGCGGCTCTTGGTGGCGTAGCCGACCGCGCGCAGGTAACGTTCGTCCAGGTGTTCGAGACCGGCCAGGATCGCACCGCCCTCGCACTTCGACTCGCCGTCCAGGTAATCCTTGATCTCGACGATGCTGGGGATGGCGTCGCGCGGCTGGCCGAAGAACTCCAGGCACACGGTGCGCACGTGCTTCGGCATGCGGTGCAGGATCCAGCGCGCGCTGGTGATGATGCCGTCGCAGCCTTCCTTCTGCACGCCGGGCAGGCCGGCCAGGAACTTGTCGGTGACGTCCTTGCCGAGCCCTTCCTTGCGGAACTTGCGGCCCTCGATCGCCAGCGTCTCGGTGCGCAGCACGCGTTCGCCGGGCGCACGGTTACCGTCGGACCACTTCAGTTCGAAGGTGGCCACGGGCACGTCGTGGATCTTGCCGAGGTTGTGGTCCAGGCGCGTGATCTCGAGCCAGTTCCCCTCCGGGTCCACCATGCGCCACCACGCCAGGTTGTCCAGCGCGGTGCCCCACAGCACGGCTTTCTTGCCGCCGGCGTTCATCGCCACGTTGCCGCCGATGCACGACGCATCGATCGACGTCGGGTCCACCGCGAACACCAGTCCGGCCTTGTCGGCGGCGTCAGCCACGCGGCGCGTGACCACGCCGGCGCCCGAGAAAATCGTCGCCACCTTGGCGGCCACGCCGGGCAGGTCGGTCTGCTCCACCGGCCCCAGCTGCTCCAGCTTTTCAGTGTTGATGACGGCCGAGAACGGCGTCAGCGGCACGGCGCCGCCGGTGTAGCCGGTACCGCCCCCGCGCGGGATGATGGTCAGGCCGAGTTCGAAGCAGCCCTTGACCAGGCCGGCGATCTCTTCCTCGGTGTCCGGGGTCAGCACCACGAACGGGTATTCCACGCGCCAGTCAGTGGCGTCGGTCACGTGCGAGACGCGCGACAGGCCATCGAACTTGATATTGTCCTTCTGCGTCACCCGGCCCAGCACGCGCTGCGCGCGCTTGCGCAGGTCGTAGGCATTGGCGAATTCCTGCTGGAACGACTCGATGGCCTGCTTGGCAAAGGCCACCAGCTGCTCCACGCGGTGCGAGCGGCCCTCCGCGGCCGGCTCGGCGTGCTCGGCACGGTCGGCGGCGCGGCGCTTCTCGATCTCGTTCAGGCGGTGATGCAGCGCGCTCACCAGCATCTGGCGGCGCTTGGGGTTCTCGAGCAGGTCGTCCTGCAGGTACGGGTTGCGGCGCACGACCCAGATATCGCCCAGCACTTCATACAGCATCCGGGCCGAGCGGCCGGTGCGGCGCTCGGCACGCAGTTCGTGCAGGATGCGCCAGGCTTCCTCGCCCAGCAGGCGGATGACAATCTCGCGATCCGAGAATGACGTGTAGTTATAGGGGATCTCGCGCAGGCGCGCGGGGGCGTCCTGTGCGGCGAGCTTGGCATCGAGCACGAGTGGGGCGTTCATGGGACCGCTTCCTGCTGCGCACGGGGACTGTGCGCGAATGTCGTTCATTGAAGCGCGATTGTACTGCAACGGCCCGCTTCGCTGCACCGCAACAAGGCATAAAGGGCCGATCCGTCAGAACCATTGCCGGATTGCATCCCCCACGCCATGCCAGAAGGCGTCCGGAATCCACATCAGGCTGACGGTCATGGCCAGGTAGCGCACGAACTTGCCAACGGCCATGTAGCCCAGGCTTGGCCAGAACGACAATCGCAACCAACCCGCCAGAGTGCACAATGGATCACCTATAGCAGGCAGCCACGACGCCAGCAGCGTGGGCGGGCCCAGGCGCCGCATCCAGCGGAAGTACTTCGCGTCCAGCCTGGTCTTGTGTTTCCTGGCCGGATGGGCGCGATGCTCGGCGTGTTCGCGATCGTGCTGCAGGTGCTGGCGCCGCTGGCGGAAGCGCACCACGGCCAGCTTGGCCGCGTAGCCGAGCCACCAGTCGATCGCGCCGCCCACCGTATTTCCCACCGTGGCGACCACGATGGCCGGCCAGAACATGTCCGGATTGAGCTTGACGTAGCCGAAAACGGCCGGCTCCGACCCCAGCGGCAGCAGCGTGGCCGAAATCAGGCTCACCACGAAGATGGCGGGCAGGCCCACGGCGGGCAGGGCAACGATTCCAAACAGCCAGTCGATAAAGGCTTGCATTGTCCAGGCGGATGAACGGGGGACGGCCGGCGTGCGCGCAAACCGCCCGATCACGGGCAATCCGCATGGCAGCGCCGGGGGTTTTGTGATTAACTGTTAGAGCCTGTTGCGGCCGATCGTTCACGGCCGCGTCGCCAACCCGGCAGTACTGGCAGCACCTGGTAGTACTGGCAGTACCGGCAAGCCGGCCCCCCGGGGGCCCGGCAGTACCAATATCACGAAATAGCCGTAGCAACCAAGCGGCAGTACCGCGTCGTGGCCCGTCCCGCGCAGTCGTTCGGGATTTGGCGGTTGGCCATGCGCGTCCACCCCATATTGGAGACAAGCATGGCGATTCCGATCCGCCTGACGGTCAACGGCAAGCCCGTCGACGCGCAGGTAGAACCCCACACCCTCCTGGTCCAGTTCCTGCGCGAGCAGTTGCGCCTCACCGGCACTCACGTGGGCTGCGACACCGCCCAGTGCGGCGCCTGCACCGTCCACCTGGACGGCCGTGCCGTCAAGGCGTGCAACGTGCTGGCCCTCCAGGCGGACGGCGCCAAGGTCACGACCATCGAAGGCCTGGCGCCGGACGGACATCTGCACCCGATGCAGGAAGCGTTCCGCGAATGCCATGGCCTGCAATGCGGCTTCTGCACGCCGGGCATGGTCATGGCCGCCACGGCGCTGCTGCGCGAGCGCCCCAACGCCGATGCGCAGGCCATCCGCGAGCAGCTGGAAGGCAACCTGTGCCGCTGCACCGGCTATCACAACATCATCCGCGCGGTGCTGCAAGGCCAGGCGGGCATGCGCGGCGGCCAGGCGGCCGCGAGCGCCGAGTAGGGGGACCGCCATGAACGCACCCGACAAGCAGCCATTGATCGGCAGCCCGGTCCGCCGCAAGGAGGACTACCGCTTCCTGACCGGCAATGGCCAGTACACGGACGACGTGGTGCTGCCGCACCAGAGCTACGCCTGCTTCGTGCGCTCGCCGCACGCGCACGCGCGCATCCGCGCGATCAACAAGTCCGAGGCGTTGGCCGCGCCCGGCGTGATCGCCGTGCTGACCGGCGACGACCTGGCCGCCGACAAGGTGGGCGGCCTGCCGTGCGGCTGGCTGATCCACAGCATCGACGGCACGCCGATGAAAGAGCCGCCCCACCCCGCCCTGGCGCACGGCAAGGTGCGCCACGTGGGCGACCAGGTGGCGCTGGTCATCGCCGAAACGCTGCAGCAGGCGCGCGATGCCGCCGAGCGCGTCGATGTGGATTATGAGGAACTGCCCGCCGTGGTTGGCGCGGCCGACGCCGCCTTCGCGGCCGAACTGGTGCACGACGACGTGCCCGCCAACACGTGCTACACGTGGGGCCATGGCGACAAGGCGGCCACCGACGCCGCGTTCGGCAAGGCGGCGCACGTGACCACGCTCGATATCGTCAACAACCGGCTGATCCCGAACGCGATCGAGCCGCGCGCGGTCAACGCCAGCTACACGCGCCAGGACGACAGCTACACGGTCTACGTGGCCAACCAGAACCCGCACGTGGAACGGCTGCTGATGGGCGCCTTCGTGCTGGGGCTGCCCGAGTCGCGGCTGCGCATCATCGCGCCCGACGTGGGCGGCGGCTTCGGCTCCAAGATCTTCCTGTACCCGGAAGACGTGGCGCTGACGTGGGCGTCGAAGAAGGTCGGCCGTCCGGTCAAGTGGACCGCCGAGCGTTCCGAGTCGTTCCTGACCGACGCGCACGGCCGCGACCACGTGACCAGGGCCGAGCTGGCGCTCGACGCCGACGGCAAGTTCCTGGCCATGCGCGTGCATACGGTGGCCAACATGGGCGCGTACCTGTCCACGTTCGCGAGCAGCGTGCCGACCATCCTCTATGCCACGCTGCTGGCCGGCCAGTACACCACGCCGGCCATCTATGCCGAGGTAAAGGCCGTCTTCACCAACACGGCGCCGGTCGATGCCTACCGCGGCGCGGGCCGGCCCGAGGCCACCTACGTGGTGGAACGGCTCGTGGAGACCGCCGCGCGAGAGATGAACATCGACCCGGCCACGCTGCGCCGCAAGAACTTCATCCGCAGCTTCCCGTACGCCACGCCGGTGGGCCTGACCTACGACACGGGCGACTACGAGCCATGCCTGGCGCGCGCGGAGGACCTGGCCGACGTGGCCGGCTTTCCCGCCCGGCGCGAGGCCGCCAGGCAGCGCGGCAAGCTGCGCGGGCTTGGCTACTCGTGCTACATCGAGGCATGCGGGCTGGCGCCGTCGAACATCGCCGGGGCGCTGGGCGCGCGGGCCGGGCTGTTCGAAGTGGGCGAGATCCGCGTGCATCCGACCGGCACGGTGACCGTGTTCACGGGCTCGCACAGTCACGGGCAGGGCCACGAGACCACCTTCGCGCAGATCGTGGCGGACCGGCTCGGCATCGGGCTCGATGCCGTGGAGATCGTGCACGGCGATACCGGCCGCGTGCCGTTCGGCATGGGCACGTACGGATCGCGCTCGCTGGCGGTGGGTGGCTCGGCCATCATGAAAGCGCTGGACAAGGTGGAAGCCAAGGCCAAGAAGATCGCCGCGCACCTGCTGGAGGCGTCGGATGCCGACATCGAGTTCCAGGACGGCGTGTTCCGCGTGGCCGGCACCGATCGCACCAAGACGTTCGGCGAGGTGGCGCTGACCGCGTACGTGCCGCACAACTATCCGCTCGACAAGCTGGAGCCGGGCCTCAACGAGAACGCCTTCTACGATCCCACCAACTTCACCTATCCGTCCGGCGCCTATGTCTGTGAAGTGGAGGTGGACCCCGACACCGGCGAATCGCACGTGGTCAAGTTCACGGCCGTGGACGACTTCGGCAACATCATCAATCCGATGATCGTGGAAGGCCAGGTGCATGGCGGCATCGGCCAGGGGCTGGGCCAGGCGATGCTGGAGGCGTGCGTGTACGACCCCGACAGCGGGCAGTTGCTGACCGGCTCGTACATGGACTACGCCATGCCGCGCGCGGCCGACCTGCCCGATTTCACGGTGGAGACGGCCAAGGGCACGCCGTGCACGCACAACCCGCTCGGCGTGAAGGGGTGCGGCGAGGCCGGCGCCATCGGCTCGCCGCCGGCGTTCATCAACGCGCTGGTCGATGCGCTGGCGCCGCTCGGTGTGCGCGACGTGCAGATGCCTGCCACGCCGCATCGCGTATGGCAGGCCATCCAGGCGGCGCAACCCACCCAATCGGCTTGAACGGAGGAGACATCATGTACGCATTCCAGTTCGAACGCGCCACGGATGCCCAGTCCGCCGTGGGCAAGCTGCGCGCCGACCCCGACGCCAAGTTCCTGGCGGGCGGGCAGACCCTGCTTGCGGCGATGAAGCTGCGGCTGGCCGCGCCGAGCACGCTGGTGGACGTGTCGCGCATTCCGGGCATGGCCGACATCCGCGTGGAGGGCGACGAGTTGGTGATTGGCGCCGCCGCGCGCCATGCCGACGTGGCCGCCAACCCCGAGGTGATGCGGCGCATTCCCGCGCTGGCGGCCCTGGCCAACGGCATCGGCGACCGGCAGGTGCGCGCGATGGGGACGATCGGCGGCTCGCTGGCCAACGACGACCCCGCCTCCGACTATCCGGCGGCCGTGCTGGGGCTGAACGCCACCGTGGTCACCGATCGCCGCAACATTGCCGCGGACAGCTTCTTCAAGGCGTTGTACGAAACCGCGCTGGAGCCCGACGAGTTGATCACGGCGGTGCGCTTTCCCACGCCGGACCAGGCGGCTTACATCAAGTTCCGCAATCCGGCGTCGCGCTTCGCGCTGGTGGGGGTGATGGTGGCGCGCACGGGCAAGACGGTGCGCGTGGCGGTGACGGGCGCGGCGGACAGCGTGTTCCGCGCACCGGCGCTGGAGCAGGCGCTGACAGCCAGCTTCACGCCGGCGGCGGCGAGGGCGGTGAAGATGGATGCGTCCGGACTCAACACGGATCTGCACGCGTCGGCGGCATATCGTGCGCATCTGATTCCGGTGCTGGCGGCACGGGCGGTGGAGCAGGCGTTGAAGGGGTAGGACCGACAGGGTTGCTCCCGTCTTCCGTTGGTCGTGGACGGGAGCAAGAACGGAATGAAGGCCTGATCATCGTTGCTCCTGTCGAAAGGTCCGGTCCGGCGCCGGGACGTAGCGCCCGACCTGCTCCTGGAGTTCCTTGCTGTGATAGAGATCCAGGCACTTCAGCAGGCGAAACTCCTGGCCCATCGAATGGGCCTTGAGACCAGGGTTGTTGTAGCCCCGCGCCAGATACCGATCGATGAGGGGAGGAATGGCATTGTTACTGGAGGCCACATCAAAACTGATCATTGCGCGAAGTTCATTGGCAGTCCAACCGGCGTCACGCGACGCCGGCTCTTCGGTGGCGTATGCCTTGGCGACACAACGCGCAAGAACCATGTCCTTGTAATTCTGGCCATACGGTCGATCTGGTGCCTCCGGCGAACTCCTGTCCACGGCCATGGCGCCCACCGTGAAGGCACAACAGGAGGCCACAATGACCCAACGTATTCGAATCACGATTTTCTCCTTGAGAGGTGAAAGTGCGCCGGCCGGGCCAGCTCGCCGGCCCGGCCGCCTTGCCCAATGCAGATGCGTCAAGGCGTCATGTTGGTCAGGTTTATCAGATCCACGCTGACCGGCGTCTCATTGCCGTTCTGGCGATACACACCGGCCTTGAAGTACGGGAACTGGTCGTTATGGCTGCCGAGCGGTGCGGACAGGTCAGCCACGATGTACCGAGGCACGCCGCTTGTGGGACTGGCGAAGACCACCACGTAGGACGAAGCGTCCTCCAAGGTCGGCCATTTCAACATCACACGAAAGCTGATCGGCTCGTTGGGTCGGATTACGCCCTCGCCCAGCTTCTCGCGATACAGGACGGTGACGGTCTTGCCTGTGTCACCGCATCGCTTGGTCTCTCCCACCCGTGCGTCATTGACCCTGACGTTGCAGCCGGCGGCGGCGCTGTAACGGGTCGGCTGGTTGTGGGAGTCCGTCAGGCTGCTTGTCGCGACGATGGAAAAGTAGCCGTCCTTGAAGCGGAAGCTCAGCGGTGGCTGGACGCTGCCCTCGAACCGGGCGCCTTCCCGAATCAGCGCCTGGTAGGCCTGCACATTGCGGGGTGAGCGGCCTATCTCGCCCGAGTTCCGGTTGCAGGTGTTGGCATGCCCGGTGCTGTATGGCTTGCAGTACAGATCCTTGTCGTCCACGGCATGGAACTGGGCGACGATGGCATCCCACTTGGTGTACGGGGCGTCCGGCGTGTTGTTGAAGCGGAGCGTGAAGCCAAGGTCCACGTAGCGCGGACTTTTCTGGGCGCAGTCGCGATAGATGTCCCGCGCCTCTTCGCGGAAGGCCTGCTCCTGCGCGGGGAGCTTGTCGAACTCCGCCGGGGTGAGGAAGCAGGTCGACACCTCCTGCCGCCCCCGCTTGCCGCCGGCGAGCGTGTTATCCGTGATACCGAACAGTTGCAGCCGGATGCCCTGGTCGAGGAAAGTGATGCGGGAGGTCTTGTTCGCCCCGTTATTGCCGATCGGCACGACCCGCAACCCGCCAGTCTGCGGCGTTGGCCGCATCACACACGGACCGTAGACCTGTTCCTGCACCGCGTTGTAGTTGCCGAACATCCTGCGCTCAATATCGATACGGCACTTGACCACTTCGGCGGCATGGAGTTGGGCGGCGGCGCCCAATAGAAGACATGGCAGAACAATGCGTTTCATGCTGCTTCTCCTTGTACGGTTTGTACGGTTCGCCGGGTTGGCGATGGCAGGCAGCGGGAGCCGCCCGCCAGACCGTTATCCACCGGGCAAGGAGAATTGAAAATCGCCGTTCCCTTAAATGCTTGTCCACGACGCTTATCGGCGTGGCGGATAGTCCTGCCGATAGGTTCGCTTCGGTTTTAGGACGTAGCGCCCGACCTGCTCCTGGAGTTCCCTGCTGTGATAGAGATCGAGGCACTTTAGAAATTGGAACTTGAGTCCAGGCACTTCCGCCTCAGCGAGCGGATTGAAATAATCGCGGGCAAGGTAGCGATCAACAAGTTCCTTGATCGATTGCAGACTGTTCTCCATGTCGTAGTACGTCCATTCCTGTAGGGCGCTGACGCTACTGCCCGCGTCGATAGCCGCCATCGAATCACTTGGGTACGCGCTGGCGACACACCATGCCAACACCATGTCCTTGTAATTCTGGCCGTATGGACGGCCAGCGGCCTGGGGCGATTTCACCTCGACTTCCTTGGCATGTCCGCCATTTGCCAGCAGTGCACTCGCCAACAGCAGGCCCAACAGTCCCCGCATGTTCATGAGAGGCTCCAGAAATTTGCATTGTCTGTCCGGTAGCCGGCGCTTGGATCGTTAAAGTAACAATTGTCGTAACAGGAGTCTCCGCTCCATAGCGTCGCGTGCCCACTGGCATCCGGCCAGCCGGATATATTGAAAACCACGAGCCCCTTTCGCCCGGCCAATGCACCGCCGCCGGACGGGGGGTAAGCGACCATTTCCGGCTTGCCCCTTCTTTTCCCAAGGAATGTGGTCACATCGCCGATTCGGAAGAAGTACCATCGGCCGTCAGCACCTGAGACGGTCTGCCCGCGTACAAAAGGGATACTGGTCCCGGTCTGGTTCAGGACATAGCTGATTCGCACCGCGCACGTATTGCGCCAACGCAGCTTTGGTTCGATGTCGAGAATGTTGTGCTTGACTTGGCCGCCAATGGTATGCGCAACATGCGCCAATGAATTCGAGGGGATGTAGATTCGTTTGGCCGCTGCCCATGCAGCATGAAATGAGGGTCGTGTCATCGTCGCTCCGTGGATCGATTTGCTGCTTGCACACCCCTGAATGGGCTGCACAAACCGCTTGAGCATGACCCACGCGCCCCCTGGCGCCAATCGTATCTTCTTGAAATGTGATCCCTACGCAAGGCGTGACGATTTCGCATACTATTTCCAGCAAGCGCCACGGCTTGTCCAACCCATCGCGCAGATACCAGCCCCCATGCTCCCCGCCTCCATCGACGACACCCTCTCGCTGCTGGCCCGCCAGCAGTACTTCGCCGACCGCGAGACGGCGACCGTGCTCTATCTCGCCCTGCGCATGCAACGCCCGCTGTTCCTCGAAGGCGAGCCCGGCGTGGGCAAGACCGCGCTCGCGCAGGCCATGGCCGCCGCGCTCGGCACCCGGTTGCTGCGCCTGCAGTGCTATGAGGGCCTGGATGCCGCCAGCGCGCTCTACGAATGGGACTACCCGCGCCAGATCATGGCGCTGCGCCTGGCCGAAGCGCGTGGCGAACGGCCCGAGCAGCAATCGCTCTACCACGATGACTACCTGCTCAAGCGCCCGCTGCTCGAGGCCCTGCTGCCCGACCCGGCCGCGCCCGGCGTGCCGCGCGTGCTGCTGATCGACGAGATCGACCGCGCCGATGAACCGTTCGAGGCATTCCTGCTCGAAGTGCTCTCCGAATACCAGGTGTCGATTCCCGAGATCGGCGTGGTGCGCGCCGAGCGCCCGCCGTTGATCATCGTCACCTCCAACCGCACGCGCGAGGTCCACGACGCGCTCAAGCGCCGCTGCCTCTACCAGTGGATGGGCTACCCGGGCCGCGAGCGCGAGCTGGAGATCGTGGCCGCCCGCGCCCCCGAGGCCGCCGCTGCGCTGCAGCACCAGGCCGTCGAATTCATCCACCGGCTGCGCGGCATCGACCTGTTCAAGGCGCCCGGCATTGCCGAGGCGATCGACTGGTGCCGCGCGCTGGCCGCGCTGGGCGTGACCGAACTCGATCCGCAGTCGGTGCGCGACACGCTGGGCGTGCTGCTCAAGTACCAGGACGACCTGGCCCGCGCCGACGGTCCCACCGTGGCCGAACTGCTGGCGGGCCCCGCGCCGGAGCGCTAGCGCCATGCCGCACGCCGCCCTGCCCATGCTCGCGCGCAACGTCACGCATTTCATGCGTTTGCTGCGCGATGCCGGCTTCGGGCTGTCGCCCGCGCATGCCGTCGATGCGCTCGAGGCGCTGCGCCATATCGACATCGGCGCGCGCGGCGAGGTGCGCGCCGCGCTGGCCGCGCTGGTGCTGTCCGGCCCCGACCAGCGCCCGCTGTTCGACGCCGCGTTCGACCTGTTCTGGCGCGATCCCGACTGGGAAGGCAAGATGCGCGCGATGCTGCTGCCGCGCGTGGATGCCGGCGCGCCGCCACCCAGGCGCAGCAACCGGCTGGCCGATGCGCTGGCCGCGCGCCAGCCCCCTGCCCCGTCGCGAGACCATCCACCGCGCGAGGAGCGCTTCACCGCGCCGCTGACGTTCTCCGGCCAGGAACGGCTGGCACAGCGCGATTTCGAAACGCTGACCGCCGACGAATGGCGTGCGCTGCAGCATCTGGTGCGCACGCGCCGTGCCCACCTGGCGCTGCAGCGCACGCGCCGGCTGCGCCCGGCCGCCTGCGGCACCCACGCCGACCTGCGCGCAAGCGCGCGGCTGGCGGTGCGCCAGCATGGCGAATGGCTGCGCTGGAAGTTCCGCAAGCACGCCGAGCGCAAGCCGCCCGTGGTGCTGCTGCTGGACATCTCCGGCTCGATGAGCCAGTACTCGCGCGCGGTGCTCTATTTCTGCCACGCGCTGATGCAATCGCGCGAGCGCATGCAGGTCTTCCTGTTCGGCACGCGGCTGACCAACGTCACGCGCGCGCTGCGCGAGCGCGATCCCGACGATGCCGTCAACCTCATCACGGGCCAGGTGCGCGACTGGGCCGGCGGCACGCGCATCGGCGCGGCGCTGGCCGCGTTCAACCGCCAGTGGGCACGCCGCACGCTGTCCGGCCGCGCCACCGTGCTGCTGGTCAGCGACGGCATCGACCTCGAGCACATCGACCTGCTCGGCACCGAGATGGCCCGGCTGCGCCGGTTTGCGCACCGCATCATCTGGCTCAATCCACTGCTGCGCTATGCGGCCTTCTCGCCGCAGGCGCGCGGCATGCAGGCCATCCTGCCGCACGTCGATGCGCTGCGCCCGGCCCACAACCTCGACAGCCTGTTTGCCCTGGAATCGCTGCTGGCCGACGATGCGCGCCAGCCCTTCATGCCAACGACAAAAGGAGGCCCCCCATGGAGATAACCCAGACCCAGCGCCTGCCCGTGCCCCGCCAGGTGGCCTGGGAGGCGCTGAGCGACACGGCCCTGCTCAAGCAATGTATCCCGGGATGTGAGAGCATCGAGCCCGATGGCGAACACGCCTACCAGCTGGTGCTGATGGCCGCGGTGGGGCCGGTCAAGGCGCGCTTCAGGGGCCGCATGGCGCTGCAGGACATCCAGGCGCCCGAGCGCTACACGATCCAGTTCGATGGCCAGGGCGGCGCGGCGGGATTCGGCAAGGGCACCGCGCGGGTTTCCCTGGCGGATCAGGGCGACGAGACCGAGCTCACCTATGTGGTGCATGCGCAGGTGGGCGGCAAGATCGCCCAGATCGGCTCGCGGCTGGTGGACGCCGCCGCGCGCAAGATGGCCGATGCCTTCTTCACCCGCTTCACCGAGGCGGTGGGCGGCGGCGGCGCCAGCGAAGGCGTGGATGAAGGCGCAAACAAGGATGCCGGCGACGCGCAAGCGGACGGCGGCGGTGAGAAGCAGGACAGCAAGAAGCGGAAACGATCATGGACAGCGTGGATCTCGAAGTCCTGAGGAGCAGCGTACGGTGGCAGCAGGAAGGCCACCCGGTATTGCTGGTGACGGTGGTCAGAACCTGGGGCTCGTCGCCGCGCCCCGAAGGCGCGATGCTGGCGGTGCGCGATGACGGCCTGGTCGTGGGCTCGGTCTCGGGCGGCTGCATCGAGGACGACATCATCGACCGCGTGCGGCGCGAGGGCATCCACGCCAGCCGCCCCGAGGCGATCAAGTACGGCATCAGCGCCGAGGAAGCGCACCGCTTCGGCCTGCCCTGCGGCGGGACGATCGAACTGGTGGCCGAGCCGCTGGCGCCCGCCAGCGGCATTGCCGACCTGCTCGACGCGGTGGAGCGCGGCCGGCTGGTGGCGCGCACGCTGGACATGGCCACCGGCGCCGCCACGCTGGGGCCGGCCCAGGCCACCGACGGGCTGGCGTTCGATGGCCGGTCGCTGCTGACCATTCACGGCCCGCGCTACCGCATGCTGGTGATCGGCGCGGGGCAGTTGTCGAAATACCTGTGCCAGATCGCCGTGGGACTGGGCTTCCAGGTGACCGTGTGCGATCCGCGCGAGGAATACACCGAGACCTGGGACATCGCGGGCGTGACGATGGTGCGCACGATGCCCGACGACACGGTCATGGACATGAAGCTGGACGAGCGCAGCGCGGTGATCGCGCTCACGCACGACCCCAAGCTCGACGACCTGGCGCTGATGGAGGCGCTGCGCACGCCGGCGTTCTACGTGGGCGCGCTCGGCTCGCGCCGCAACAACCATGCGCGGCGTGAACGCCTGAAGGAATTCGACCTGACCGAGTTGCAACTCGCGCGGCTGCACGGCCCCGTGGGCATCTACATCGGCAGCCGCACGCCGCCCGAAATCGCCATCTCGATCCTGGCCGAGGTGATCGCGGCGAAGAACCACGTCTCGCTGCCGGACATCCTGCAGGTGGAAGGCGCCAAGGCCGCGCGCGAGATCGCGGCCGGCGAGGCGGACTGCCCGGTGCTGCCCGCTGCGGCGACACACCCATGAAGAAGCCCGCCCGCGCCCCGCTCACGCAGACCGACCTGCCGGCCGGCATCCTGCTGGCGGCCGGTTTCGGCCGGCGCTTCGATCCCGCCGGTGCGCGCAACAAGCTGCTGGAGGTGCTGCCCGATGGCCGCACCGTGGCCTGGCGCAGCGCGCGCACGCTGGCGGCCGCGTTGCCGAACTCGGTGGCCGTGGTGCGGCCCGGCAATGCGGCGCTGGCCGAGGAGCTGCGACGCGGCGGCTGCCGCGTGGTGGAGGCCGCCGAGGCCGAGGCCGGCATGGGCGTGGCGCTGCGTGCCGGCGTGGCCGCCAGCGCCGATGCACGCGGCTGGGTGGTGGCGCTGGCGGACATGCCGTGGCTGCCGATGGAGCTGGTGCGCGCGGTGGCGCTGACGATCACCACGCCCGACACCATCGCCGCCCCCTGGCGCAACGGCCAGCGCGGGCATCCGGTGGGGTTCGGCGCCGCGTGGCGCGACGCACTGCTGAAGCTCGATGGGGACGAAGGCGCGCGTGCGCTGCTGAAGGACCAGCCGGTCACGCGCATCCTGACCGAGGACGACGGGGCGTTCCGGGATATCGATACGCCGGGGGATCTGCTGAAGCCTCGTGGCGCTTGAGACGCCGGCCCTCTCCCCCGCCCCTCTCCCGGAGGGAGAGGGGAGCAAACCATGGGCATATCCGTCACTGCCTGTGGTCTCCCCTCGCCCGCTTGCGGGAGAGGGGCCGGGGGAGAGGGCCAGCGCCTGATGCTGCCGCCACCGTCAACCGCCCTCCACCTCCATCAGGGTCCGCAGGTATTCCCGGCTCCACCAATGCACGTCCTGCAGGCGAATCCGCTCGAGCAGCTTCTCATGCCGCGCGCGGCGCTCCGCCAGCGGCATGTGCAATGCCTGCTGAATCGCCTGCGCCGTGGCGCGCGTGTCATACGGATTGACCAGCAGCGCCTCTTTCAACTGCTCCGCCGCGCCGGCAAAGCGCGACAGCACCAGCACGCCCGGATCCTCAGGATCTTGCGCGGCGATGAATTCCTTGGCCACGAGGTTCATCCCGTCGCGCAGCGGCGTGACCAGCGCCACGCTGCTCGCGCGGCACAGCCCCGGCAGCCGGCGCCGTGACGTGGACCGGTGGATATAGCGCACCGGCATCCAGTCCAGCTCGCCATACTCGCTGTTGATCGCCCCGGTAATGCCTTCCATGTCGCGCCGCAGGTCCGCATACGCGTCCACCGACTCGCGCGACGGCGCGGCAATCTGGATCAGCGTGGCGCTCGAGCGGTTTTCCGGATACTCGGCCAGCAGCGTCTGGAACGCCTTGAGCCGCTGCGGCAGCCCCTTCGAATAATCGAGCCGGTCGATGCCCAGCAGCAACCGCCGCCGCGCATACTGGCCGCGCATCATCTCGTAGGTCTCGCGCGCCTCCTCCGCCTGCCCCAGTTCGATGAACTCGTCCACGTCGATGCCGATCGGGAACGCCTGCGCGCGCACCGTGCGGTGAAACGCGCGGAAGCGGTACTCGCCCATCGGCTCGGCGCCGGCCTCGCCCTGCACGTAGCGCGAGAAGTGGTCCAGGTCGGCCTGGCTCTGGAAGCCGAGCAGGTCATACGCGAACAGCGCGCGCATCAGCCACTCATGCTGCGGAATGGCCGCCAGGATCAACGGCGGCGGCAGCGGAATGTGCAGGAAGAAGCCGATGCGCTGCCCGCAGCCGATCGCGCGCAGCTCGGAGGCCAGCGGAATCAGGTGATAGTCGTGGATCCAGATCACGTCGTCGGGCTCGAGCAGCGGCGCCAGCTTGCGCGCGAACAGCTGGTTCACGCGCCGGTAGGCGTTCAGGTTGCCGCTCGCGTCGAAGTCGGCCAGGTCCAGCCGGTAGTGGAAGACCGGCCAGAGCACGCCGTTGCTGTAGCCCAGGTAATAGGCGTCGTAGTCCTCGCGGCTCAGGTCCACCGTGGCCAGCGTCACGTTGCCGGCCTGCGAGATGTGCAGCTCTCCCTCGCCCGGCGTGCCGCCGTGGCTGGGCTCCACCGCGCGCCCGCTCCACCCGAACCACAGGCCGCCGGTCTTGCTCAGCGTCTCGGACAGCGCCACGGCCAGGCCGCCCGCCCCGTGGTTGCGTGGATCGGCGACCCGGTTGGATACCGCTACAAGTCTTCCCATGGATCGTTTCTTGAAGTTGCCAGTCCTGTAGTCAGTCCTGTAGTCAGATCACCGAGTCCCATGGCACCGAGAGCCGCACGGCCCCGTTGATCAGGCCGACCATCGAGTAGGTCTGCGGGAAATTGCCCCACATCTCCCCGGTGACCGGGTGAGTGTCTTCCGACATCAGCCCCAGCGGATTGCGCGCGGCCAGCATGGCCTCGAAGATCTCGCGCGCTTCCTCGCGGCGGCCAATCCGCGCCAGCGCGTCGATGCGCCAGAACGTGCAGATGTTGAATGCGGTCTCGGGCTTGCCGAAATCGTCGGGCGCCTCGTAGCGGCGCATGTACGGGCCATCGCACAGCGAGGCCTCCAGTGCGCGCACGGTGGCGACAAAGCGCGGGTCTTTCGGGTCGATGAAGTTGACCTCGGTCATCAGCAGCACGCTCGCATCGAGCTCCTTGCCGCCGAAGCTCTCGGCAAACGCCTGGCGCGACTCGCTCCACGATTCCTCGAGGATCCGTGTCTTCATGTGCTGCGCGTGGTCTTGCCAGTACTTGGCGCGCGCGGGCTGGCCCAGGGTCTCGCCGATCTTGGCCAGGCGGTCGCACGCGGCCCAGCTCATAAGCGCCGACGACGTGTGCACGCGCGCACGCGTGCGCAGCTCCCACATGCCCGCGTCCGGCGTGCCGAATACGCGCACGGCCTGCTCGCCCACTTCCTCCAGGCGTGCGTACTCGCCGGGACCGCCACGGTGCAGCAGCCGATGGTCGTGGAACGCCTGCGCGGCGCCCAGCACCACGTTGCCGTAGACATCGTGCTGGAAGTGCTCCTGCGCCTGGTTGCCCACGCGCACGGGGCCCATGCAGCGATACCCCGGCAAGTGATCGAGAATGCTCTCGGGCAGTTCGCGCTCGAGCCCGATCCCGTACAGCGGCTGGATATGCCCGTCCTGCGACTGCATGACCACATTCGAGAGCCAGCGCAGGTAGTCCTCCATGGTGCCGACTTCGGACAGGCTGTTGAGCGCGCGCACCACGAAGAACGCGTCACGCAGCCAGCAGTAGCGGTAGTCCCAGTTGCGGCCGCTGCCGGGGGCCTCGGGCAGGCTGGTGGTCATGGCGGCCACGATGGCGCCCGTTTCCTCGTACAGCGACAGCTTGAGCGTGATGGCCGCGCGGATCACCGCATCCTGCCATTCGCGCGGCACGGCCAGCCGGCGCGTCCAGATCCGCCAGTAGGCCGTGGTTTCCTGCTCGAAGTCGCGCGCGGTCTCGTCCACGCCCTGCGGCAGGGTCTCGTCGGGACCGAGGATGAAGTTGTAGCCGCGCGTGATCAGGAACGGTGTATTCGAGAGCACATAGGCCAGCGGCGCATCGGTGGTCATGCGCAGCGTCATGTCGTCGCCGATGTAGCGCACGTGGCTGCTGCCGCGCGTCGTCTGCGGCTTGATGCGGCCCCAGTTGAAGCGCGGCGCCATGGTCACGCGCACGCGCGGGGCGCCGCGCACCGGACGAATCCGGCGCACCAGCGTCAGCGGGCGGAAATATCGGCCCAGCCGGAAAAAGCGCGGGCAGAAATCGGTGATCTCCAGGCAGTTGTCGTGCTTGTCGATCAGGTGCGTGCGCAGGATGGCCGTGTTGGGCTCGTACCATTGCGTGGCCTCGACGAAATCCTCGATCTCGATGGCCCAGTGGCCGCCGTTCTCGCTCGGGTCCAGCAGCGCATTGAAAACCGGGTCGGCGTCGAAGCGCGGCATGCAGCACCAGACGATGCGGCCGCGGCCATCGACCAGCGCCGAGAAGCCGCAGTTGCCGATCATGCCCAGCGACAGCGATGGGTCCGCGTAGCGGCACGAGGTATCGCAATCGGTATTGATCGCCGGTGGCTCTGGCCGCGTCGCGGCGTCGGTGGCAGGTTGCGTCACAGCGAATCCTCCCTGAGCGTCGGTGTGATGAGGGGTTGGCCGCGGGTGGCATCGGGCGCTGCGTCCCGACTGGCCAGCCGAAGGGTCAGCGCATGGGCCGAGCGATGCAGCCAGCTGCGCAGCGCGGCGGGGCCTGCCACGCTCAGCGAGGCCGCCGTGGCGCGCTGGCCCACCAGCAGGCCCACGCCGCCGAGTTCGCGCACCACCACAAAGCCGGCCTCGTCGGTCACATCGTCGCCGGCAAACAGCGGCATGCGGCCCGCAAACGGCGGCACGCGCATGAAGGCGGCAATCGCGCCGCCCTTGTCCACGCCGGCCGGCTTGATCTCGATGACCATCTTGCCCGGCAGCCCTTCCAGGCCCACGGCGTCGCGCAACACGTCGGCCACGGCCGCGCGGACCAGCGGCTCCAGCTCGGGCACCTGGCGGTAGTGGATGGCCACGGCCACGGACTTGTACTCGAGTTGCAGGCCCGGATGGCGCCTCACCAGCGCTTCCAGCCGGGGCAGCAACGGGCCGATGCCGGGCGCGGGCGGCACGACGATCCGTTCGCCGTCGCGGCGCAACTCCGCGCCGTGGATGCCCGCGGCGGGCAGCCGCAGCGGATACAGAAAGTGATCGAGTTCCGCCACGGGCCGGCCCGAGACGATGGCGAGCGCGCCGTCCAGGCAGGTATGCAACGCACGCAACGTGCCAACCAGTTCGGGCTCCACCTGCACCAGGTCGGGGCGTGGCGCAAGGTCGGCCAGCGTGCCGTCGAAGTCGAGGAACAGCGCGGTATGGGGTTCGATAAGGGGTAAAGGGGGCATCGCGCTAAACCGTAACACGGGTGTCTGACAAGCGCCACCCGATGCTGTCCTACATCGCGGCCGATGCCGCCTGTGCAGCTTTCGGCATGCGGACTGGCCTGGCCGGACCAGCGCGGAGACCCCGGGGCAGAACCCGGCCAACCCTGCGCCAACGCCACGCCAACGCCGCCCGGATGGGCGTCATCCATTATCATTGGCGGTTTCCGCCGAATTTTCCGGCTTTTTTTTGCCGCGCGCCGCGTGGCAGCTCCCCCCTACCATGACCGCCAAGCCCACAAAGTCCGCCAAGCCCGACTATCTCCAGAAGATTCTCACCGCCAAGGTGTATGACGTGGCACAGGAGACCGAACTGACCTACGCGCACGCGCTGTCGGCACGCACGGGCAACGCGGTCTGGTTCAAGCGCGAGGACACCCAGCCGGTGTTCTCGTTCAAGCTGCGCGGGGCCTACAACAAGATGGCCTCGCTCTCGCCCGAGGAACTGAAGCGCGGCGTGATCGCCGCGTCGGCCGGCAACCACGCGCAGGGCGTGGCGCTCTCCGCCGCCCGGCTGCAATGCAAGGCGATCATCGCCATGCCCACCACCACGCCGCAGGTGAAGATCGATGCCGTGCGCGAGCGCGGCGGCGACTGGGTCAAGATCGTGCTGCATGGCGAGTCCTACAGCGACGCCTACCTGCACGCCGTGGAACTGGAGCAGAAGCACAAGCTGACCTTCATCCACCCGTTCGACGATCCGGACGTGATTGCCGGCCAGGGCACCATCGCCATGGAGATCCTGCGTCAGCACCCGGGCCCGCTCCACGCGATCTTCGTGGCGATCGGCGGCGGCGGCCTGATCTCGGGCATCGCGTCCTACATCAAGGCCGTGCGCCCCGAGATCAAGGTGATCGGCGTGCAGACCTACGACTCCGACGCGATGAGGCGCTCGGTGGAGGCCGGCAAGCGCGTGGAACTGAAGGACGTGGGCCTGTTCTCGGATGGCACCGCCGTGAAGCTGGTGGGCAAGGAGACCTTCCGCATCACGCGCGAGCTGGTGGACGAGATCATCCTCGTGGATACCGACGCGATCTGCGCCGGCGTGAAGGACGTGTTCCAGGACACGCGCAGCATCCTCGAGCCGGCCGGCGCGCTGGCCGTGGCGGGCCTGAAGCTGTACGCCGAGCGCGAGAAGCTGAAGAACCAGCACCTCGTGGCGATTGCGTGCGGCGCCAACATGAACTTCGACCGCCTGCGCTTTGTGGCCGAGCGCGCCGAGGTGGGCGAGGCGCGCGAGGCCGTGTTCGCCGTGACCATCCCCGAGGAGCGCGGCAGCTTCAGGCGCTTCTGCGAGCAGGTCGGCACGCGCAGCGTGACCGAGTTCAACTACCGCATCGCCGACCGGGGCGTGGCGCACATCTTCGTGGGCGTGCAGATCGCCAGCCGCGCCGAGAGCGACAAGATCGCCGCCAACTTCCGCCGCCATGGCTTCGACACGCTGGACCTGTCCAATGATGAACTGGCCAAGCAGCATATCCGCTACATGGTGGGCGGGCACTCGCCGCTGGCGCACGACGAACTGCTGTTCCGCTTTGAATTCCCGGAGCGGCCGGGCGCGCTGATGAAGTTCCTGTCGAGCATGAGCCCGAACTGGAACATCAGCCTGTTCCACTACCGCAACCAGGGCGCCGATGCGTCGAACATCCTCGTGGGCATCCAGGTGCCGAAGAACGAGAAGCGCGCGTTCCGCGCCTTCCTTTCCACGCTGGGTTACGTACACTGGGACGAGACCGACAACCCGGTCTACAAGCTGTTCCTGTCGTGATTGCCTGGGCTTTTCGACCATGACGCTCCCCGAACACTCGCCGCTGGGCAAGCCCTCGGCGTACAAGACCACCTACGACTCCACGCTGCTGTTCCCGATTCCGCGGCAGCCCAAGCGCGGCGAGATCGGCCTGCCCGAGGGCCGCGCGCTGCCGTTCTTCGGGGTGGACATCTGGAATGCCTACGAGGTGTCGTGGCTGAACCTGAAGGGCAAGCCCCAGGTGGCGCTGGCCACGTTCATCATTCCGGCCGATACGCCCAATATCGTCGAATCCAAGTCGTTCAAGCTGTACCTGAATTCGTTCAACCAGAGCAAGATCGCGTCGGCCGAGGCGCTGCAGCAACTGCTGCACCATGACCTGTCAGAGGCCACGGGCGGTACCGTCCAGGCGCGGCTGGTGACCGAAGCGGACCTGGGCACGCAGAAGATGGGCGAGCTGGACGGGCTGCTGCTGGACCGGCTGGATATCGAGACCGATATCTACGAGCCGGACCCGTCGCTGCTGTCGGCGGACCAGGACGAGACGCCGGTGGAGGAATCGCTGGTCTCGCACCTGCTGAAGTCCAACTGCCTGGTCACGGGCCAGCCGGACTGGGGCAGCGTGCAGATCCGCTACGTGGGCGCGCCGATCGACCAGGAGGGGCTGCTCAAGTACCTGATCTCGTTCCGCAACCACAATGAATTCCACGAGCAGTGCGTGGAGCGGATCTTCACCGACGTGCTGCGGATGTGCAAGCCGGTGAAGCTGGCCGTGTACGCGCGCTACACGCGGCGCGGCGGGCTGGACATCAACCCGTTCCGCACCAATTTCAATACGCCCTGGCCAGACAACCGCCGCAACGCGCGGCAGTGAGGGTTTTCTCGGCTCAGAACTCCGCGTGCGCGCGGATGCCGTAGAACTTCGCCGGTCCGCGGTCGCGGTTGTAGCCGGGGTTGCGGATGTACTGGAAGTCGGGGCTCAGGCTCAGCGTCTTCCAGACCGCGAAGCTGTAGTAGAGCTCGAATACCTGCTCGGGACCGTAGCGCAGCGCGCCATCGCCCAGGAACGCCCCCAGGCCGCCCGCCGCCAGGTAGCTGCGGTGCGATGACCCCAGCATGTTCACCGCCACCGCCAGCCCGACTTCATCGTTGGGCCGCCCCCATGCCGCGCCCTTCAGCGTGCCGCCCCCGGCCACCTGCCGGCCGATCTCGGTGAACGCATAGGTCTCGGTCTTGTCATCGGACATGTTCGCGCGGAAGAACACGCCCAGCGAATCGTTGACCTCCTGCACCATTGCCACGCCGATGCCCAGCTTGGTGTGCTCGCGGCGCACCGCGCCAACGTCCGGCGTGACGCCATTGGCCTGCCCGAGCGCGATGGCATCGTCGAACGACCCCATGCTGGCCTTGTTCCGCCACAGCAGCAGCCGCGCCTGGCCCGGCCGGCCAGCCACCATGTAACGTTTCTCAAGCTCGAGCACGTCGCCGTAGTGCAGGAACAGGCGCGTATCGAGCGCGCGCCCGTTGGACTCCTCAGGCTGCAGGAAATGGCCGAAGCGCGCCGACCAGCCGTCGCCGACGTACTCGATGGCCGCGCCCCAGTTATAGCCGCGCGAATCGGCCGGATAGTCGAACGAGCCGTGCGTCATGAACGACCAGTTCATGAACTGCGTGCGCGGGTCGGAGCCATATGGGTTCTGGTCGAACACGTCGATCACGCCGAAGTTGCCGGCGGTCAGCACCACGCGCTGCTTGTCCACGGTGCGCGCGAACTGGTTGAAATCGGCTTCCAGCTTCTCGTCGCCGCCGCCGAGGCCCCAGGTCTGGCGGAAGAACGCGCGCGCGCGATAGAACTTGGGGTTCGTGCTGGCGGTTTTGGCCATCTCGCCGTTCGACAAGCCGCCCAGCCCGTGCAGGTTCGAGAACGGCACGCCCTGCGCCACTTCCGGGTTGAAGTGGAATTCGGCGCCCTGCCAGAGCCGCAGGCCGAGGTCGAGCGTGCCCGTGAACGAATAGCTCCTGTCGCGCCCGGTGCTCAGGCTGTTCTCGCCCGAATACGCGGCGCCGAACGACGGCTTGCGCTGCCAGATATAGGTGGTCTGCCCGTGGACCGCGAACGGGCTTTCGGTGTCGGGCACGGTGGGCTCGGCAGGCGCGGTGTCCTGGGCGAACGCCGGCGGCATGGCCACCAGCATGGCCATGGCAAAACCGGCAAGGGCAAGGATTCGGAAACGCGGCATCGGAAGAATCGGGGCGGCTGAAGCGGATGCGCCACCTGCGGGCATCCGGACTGGCGCGAAGGATAGCCAACGCCACCCCACATGTCTATCGTGGGTGCTGCGGCGCAACATGAACAGTGATGCGAAGCCGACTTTGTAACGCACCTTGAATTAATTAATTCGAAAATTAATATTCAGGCGTTACTTGGAATCCCGACACGGAATACCGACGCATGCCAACCAGACCGGCCTCCACCAAGGCACCGCCCCAGGACGGCAAGGACACCCGCCGTCCCGGCCGGCCGGCCGCCCGCGCGGACGATGCCGGCCAGCGCGACCGCCTGATCGACGCCGCCGTGGCCCTGTTTGCCCGGCATGGCGTGGCGGGCACCGCGACCAAGGCGATTGCCACAGAGGCCGGCGTGACCCCGGCGCTGGTCCATTACTACTTTCGCGAGCGCGAACAACTGGTGGACGCGGTCTTCGAGGAACGGCTGCTGCCGCTCGTCGAACAGGTCTACGGCGGCGTCCCCGCCCCCGCCGGCAACGCACCGGACATCACCGCCCTGATTCAGGGGCTGGCCGGGCGGCTGATCCGGATGGCCGCCGCCACGCCGTGGTTTCCGGGGCTGTGGATTCGCGAGATCGTGGACATCGACGGCCAGTTGCGCGAGCGCATGGTGCAACGCGTGGCCGTGCAGCGCGCCACGCTGGTGTCGGCCCCGCTGGCCGCCGCGCAGGCACGGGGCCAGCTCAATCCCGGCCTCGAACCGGCGCTGATGATGGTCTCGCTGATCGGCCTGACGCTGCTGCCGCTGGCCACCACGCACATCTGGCACCGCCTGCCCGGCGCGTCCGCCATCGACACCGAAACGCTCGTGCGCCACGTGACCGCGCTGCTGGCCCATGGCCTGGCGGCGCCATCGCCCGCGCCCGTCCCCGAGTAACCCGTCAGCCAGCCCGTCACGGAGCCCCGCATGTCCGCCCGCGCCTCTTTCCTCCCCGCCCTGTTGGCTTGCGCCGCGCTGGCCGCATGCGGCAACGGCAAGCCCCCCAGTTGGCAGGGCTATGTCGAAGGCGAATTCGTCGCCGTGGCCTCGCCATTCGCGGGCCGCCTGGAGGCGCTCGCCGTCGATCGGGGCCAGCAGGTCGCCAACGGCGCACCGCTGTTTGTCCTCGAGTCCGACGACGAGCGCGCCGCGCGCCAGCAGGCCGCCGAACAGGTGCGGGTGGCCGAGGCCCAGCTGGCCGATATCCAGATCGGCAAGCGGCCCGTGGAAGTGGCCGTGAACCAGGCGCAACTGGTGCAGGCCCAGGCGCAGGCCGCCCGCAGCGCGGCCCAGCGCAAGCGCGACGAGGCCCAGTTCGAGATCGGCGGCATCTCGCGCGCACAGCTGGACGATACCCGCGCCACCGCCGACGCCGACGCCGCGCGCGTGCGCGAGCTGCAGCGCAATATCGACGTGGCCCGCCTGCCGGGCCGCAAGGACCAGCTCGCCGCGCAACAGGCCCAGGTGGAGGCCGCGCGCGCCACGCTGGCGCAGGCCGAATGGAAGCTGTCGCGCAAGTCGGTCAATGCCACGGCGGCGGGACTGGTCTACGACGTGCCCTACCGCCCCGGCGAATGGGTGCCCGCGGGCAGCCCCGTGGTGCGCATGCTGCCGCCCGGCAACGTCAAGGTGCGCTTCTACGTGCCCGAGGCCGTGGTGGGGTCGCTGAAGAACGGGCAGGCCGTGCAGATCCGCTGCGACGGCTGCCCCGCGCCGGTGGCGGCCAGGATCACCTATGTCTCCCACGAGGCCGAGTTCACGCCGCCCGTGATCTACAGCAACGAGACGCGCCGCAAGCTCGTGTTCCTGATCGAGGCCCGCCCCACCGCCGAGGATGCGCCCAAGCTGCGTCCCGGCCAGCCCGTGGAGGTGGCGCAGTCATGAGCGTGCCCCCTCCCGGCACCGAAGCCGATGCCAATGCCAATGGCGTGCTCGCCATCGATGTCCACGACCTGAACAAGCGCTTTGGCGACAAGCACGTGGTCAACGACCTGACCATGCAGGTAAGGCGCGGCGAGATCTTCGGCTTCCTGGGCCCGAATGGCAGCGGCAAGACCACGTCGATCCGCATGATGTGCGGGCTGCTGACGCCGGATTCGGGCTCCGGCACCTGCCTGGGCTTCGATATCCGCAAGCAGGCCATCGACATCAAGCGCAACGTGGGCTACATGACGCAGCGTTTCTCGTACTGGGAGGACCTGTCGATCCGCGAGAACCTCGACTTCGTGGCCCGCGTCTACGGCATGTCCAACCGCCGCGAGGCCGTGGACCGCGCGCTGGAAGACCTGGGCCTGCAATCGCGCGCGGCGCAACTGGCCGGCGCGCTCTCGGGCGGCTGGAAGCAGCGCCTGGCGCTGGCCGCGTGCCTGCTGCACAAGCCGCGACTGCTGTTGCTGGACGAACCCACGGCCGGCGTGGACCCCAAGGCGCGCCGCGATTTCTGGGAGCAACTGCACCAGCTTGCCTCGCACGGCATCTCGGTGCTCGTGAGCACGCACTACATGGACGAGGCCGAACGCTGCCACAAGCTGGCGTACATCGCCTACGGCAGGCTGCTTGCGCAGGGCACGTCGGCGGAGGTGGTGGCCAGCCAGAACCTGGCCACGTGGAGCGTGGAAGGCGACGACCTCGCCGCGCTCTCCGCGCAATTGCAGGGCCAGCCGGGCGTGGACCAGACCGTGGCGTTCGGCACCATGCTGCACGTGACCGGCCAGGACGCCGGGTTGCTGGCGCAGACGCTGAAGCGTGTGGCCGGCACGCGCCATCGCATCGAGCCCGCCGAGACGAGCCTCGAGGACGTGTTCATCTACATGATGAGCCGCTCGCAGGACAACATGGCCGCGCAGTCACCGGCATCCGCCCCGCGCGCAAAGGCGGCACCATGACGCCGCACGCCCGCTTCTCGGTGCAGCGCTGGTGGAGCATCGTGCTGAAGGAATTCCTGCAGCTGCGGCGCGACCGCGTGACGTTCGGCATGATCGTCGGGCTGCCGATCATGCAGCTGCTGCTGTTCGGCTTTGCGATCAACAGCGACCCCCGCCACATGCCCACGGCCGTGATCGTGGCCGAGCACAGCGATTTCTCGCGTACGTTCGTCGCCGCGCTAGAGAACACCACCTACTTCCACGTGGTGCGCATGCTGCCCGACGAGTCCGCCGGCCGCGAGGCGCTGCTGCGCGGCGACGTGCAGTTCGTGGTCAGCATTCCCACGGATTTCTCGCGCAAGCTGTTGCGCGGCGAGCGGCCGGAGGTGCTGGTGGAGGCCGACGCGACCGATCCGTCCGCCACCGGCCCCGCCATCGCCGCGCTGACGCAACTGCCGGCCAGCGTGGCCCGCATCGACCTCAAGGGTGCGCTGGCGCCGCTGGCCGGCGGCAAGGCCGCGTTCGACGTGAACATCCATCGGCTCTACAACCCCGAGGGCATCACGCAGTACAACATCGTACCGGGCCTGATGGGCACGATCCTGACCATGACCATGGTGATGATGACCGGCCTGGCCATGACGCGCGAACGCGAGCGCGGCACGATGGAAAACCTGCTCGCCACACCGGTGCAGCCGCTCGAGGTGATCTCCGGCAAGATCATCCCGTACATCTTCATCGGGCTGATCCAGGCCACGATCATCCTGCTGGCGGCGCGCTATGTGTTCCAGGTGCCGTTCCTCGGCTCGGTGGTGGGCGTGTACCTGGCGGCGCTGCTGTTCATCGCGGCCAACCTGACGGTGGGCATCACGCTGTCCTCGCTGGCCAAGAACCAGTTGCAGGCGGTGCAGCTCACCTTCTTCTATTTCCTGCCCAATATCCTGCTGTCCGGCTTCATGTTCCCGTTCGCCGGCATGCCCAGGTGGGCGCAATGGATCGGCAACGTGCTGCCGATGACCTATTTCAACCGGATGATCCGCAGCATCCTGCTCAAGGGCAGCGGGTGGACGGAGCTATGGCCGAACGTGTGGCCCGTGGCGCTGTTCACGGCGATCATCCTGACCATCGCGGTGCGCTTCTACAAGCGCACGCTCGACTGACCGGAGGGAAGCCATGCGTACCTCGTTGCGTACCTTGTTGCTTGCCTTGTCCGTCGCGCTGGCCGGCTGCGCGGTCGGCCCCGACTTCAAGCCGCCCGATGCGGTGGCCGACGCGCGCTACACGCCGGGGCCGCAGCCGGAGCGCACGGCGTCCGCCCTTGGCACGGCGCAGACGTTCGTCACCGGCGACGTGCCGCAGCAGTGGTGGACGCTGTTCGCCAGCCCGAAGCTCGACGAGACGGTGGGCGCGGCGCTGTCCGCCAGCCCCACGCTCAGGCAGGCCAGCGCGCGGCTGCGCGAGGCGCAGGAGAACCTGAACGCGCGCACCGGCGCCACCCAGTTGCCGCGCGTCGATGCCAAGCTCAGCGCCACGCGCCAGCAGGTGGACCTGAACTCGGTGGGCATCTCCCAGATTCCGAGCCCCGGCCCGTTCACGCTCTACAACGCCAGCGTGCAGGTCTCCTACGCGCTGGATCTGTTCGGCGGGCAGCGGCGCGAGCTGGAGAGCCTGCAGGCGGCCGTGGACTATCAACGGTATGAACTCGAGGCGGCCCGGCTCTCGCTGGCCGCCAATGTGGTGACGGCGGCGATCCGCGAGGCGGGGCTGCGCGCGCAACTGGCCGATACGGAGGCGATTGCCGAGGCGCAGCGCCGCCAGCTCGGCATCATGGCGGAACGCCTCAGGGTAGGCGGCGTGGCGCGCGTGGACGTGCAGCGGCAACAGGCCGAACTGGCGCAGACGCAGGCGCTGGTTCCGGCGCTGCGGCAACAGATCGATGCCACGCAGCACCAGCTGGCCGTGTACACGGGGCAGACGCCGGCCGGCGCCCAACTGCCCGCGTTCCGGCTCGAGGACATGCGGCTGCCGCAGACGCTGCCGGTCAGCCTGCCGTCCGAACTTGCGCGGCGGCGCCCCGACATCCGCGCGGCGGAGGCGCTGCTGCATCAGGCATCGGCCGATATCGGCGTGGCCACGGCGAACCTCTATCCGCAGATCACGCTGACCGCGAGCGGCGGCACGCAGGACATGCGCGCGCGCGACCTGTTCAGCCATCTCAACGTGTGGAGCCTTGCGGCCGGCGTGGTGCAGCCCGTATTCCATGGCGGCGAGCTGCGCGCGCAGAAACGGGCCAAGGAGGCGGCCTACGAGCAGTCGCTGGGCGCATACCAGCAGGCGGTGCTGCAGGGCCTTCAGAATGTGGCCGATACGCTGCGCGCGCTCGATGCCGACGCGGGGACGCTGCAGGCGCGCGAGGACAATGCGCGGCAGACGCGCGACACGCTGGCGGTGGTGTCCGAGCAATACCGGCTCGGGGGCGTGAGCCAGCTCACCTTGCTCGATGCGGAGCGGCAGTCGCGGCAGGCGGCGCTGGACCTGTCGCAGGCCACGGCCACGCGGCTGGCGGATTCGGCGGCGCTGATGCAGGCGCTGGGCGGGGGCTGGGAGTGAGTTGAACTCAGGCGCCCAGGAAGCCCTTCAACCGCCGCACCCCTTCATCCAGCCGTTCCACATCGCACGCATAGCACCAGCGCACGAAGCCCTCGCCCTCGTCGCCGAAGGCGCTGCCCGGCGCCAACCCGAGATGCGCCTCGCGCACGAGCTGCTTGCACAATCCCAGGCTGTCCTTCGCGCCTGCGAGCTTGAAGAACACATACATCGCGCCGTCGGGCGCATGCGCATCCACCCCTGGCAACGCCGTCAGCGCGCTCACCAGATGGTCGCGCGCGCCGCGCAGCCGCCGCACCAGGTCCTGCGTGAACGCCTCGCCGTCGCGCACGGCCGCCACGCCGGCCTCCTGCACGAACGACGGCGCACACGACGTGTTGTACTCGACGAGCTTGCCCAGGTCTTCCATCAGCGCGGCCGGCAATACCATCCAGCCCAGTCGCCAGCCGGTCATCAGCCACGCCTTCGAGAACGAATTGACGGCGATCACGCGCGCCTCGCGCGGCGCAATGTCCAGGAACGACGGCGCGATATTCCCCTCGGCGCCGTAGTACAGCCGCTCGTAGACCTCGTCGGCGATGATCCAGATGCCGTGCCGCTGGCAATGGTCGAACACGGCCTGCTGGGCGGCGCGCGGCATGACCCAGCCGGTGGGATTGTTCGGCGAATTGATCATCACGGCGCGCGTGCCGGGCGTCAGCGCGGCCAGCAGCTTGTCCACATCGAGCGTCCAGCCGTGCGGGCCGTAGTCGAGCGTCACCGTCTCGACCGTGGCGCCGAGGATGCGCGGGATCTCGACGAGGTTGGGCCACAGCGGCGTAACCGCCACCACGCGGTCGCCGGGGCCGGCCACGAGTTGCGCCGCCAGCATCAGCGCGTTGACGCCGGCGCTGGTCACGGCGATGTTGCCGACCGCCGTGTCGCCATGCAGGCGGGTCACGTAGTCGGCCAGCGCGGCGCGCAGCGGCGGAATGCCAAGGTTGTGGGTGTAGAACGTGTGGCCACTGGCCAGCGCGTGGCTGGCGGCGTCGCGGATGAACGCGGGCGTGACCTGGTCCGATTCGCCGAACCAGAAGGGCAGCACGTCCGGCAAGCCTATGCCGGCGTTCGCCACCTCGCGGATGCGTGAGGCACGCAGGCCGCGCACGGCGTCTCGCGCCCGCGGCGCGGCTTCAGGAAAGACAAGCGGCTGGGACGGGCTGGCGGACATCGGCACTCCTGGGGCATGGAAACGATGAAGCGCCTAGGGTAACTGAAAGTCGCGGCGCGCGGGGGCGCCTGCTTTCTCCCCTCTCCCTCTGGGAGAGGGGGCGGGGGAGAGGGACGGCGGTTCCGCGAAGTGATATCGCGCAACGTGCTCCTGCCCTCGCCCCCGGCCCCTCTCCCGCAAGCGGGCGAGGGGAGAAAACCATCAGTCTTCGAAACGCTGCCGCAACTGCTCCGCCGTCATCGGCACGTAGCCCAATCCGCGCAACGGTCCGCCGACCGCTCGCAGCAGCCCGGCATTGTCCGGCGCCGTGGCTCCGTCGGGCAGGGACATGTTGTTCTCGAAGCCGATCCGCGCATGGCCGCCCAGCATCACCGCCGTGGCCGCGCAGTCGGCCTCCTGCTTGCCGAAGGCGCACACCGCCCATGCCACGCCGCTCCGGTCCAGTCCGGTCTCCCGCCACGCGGCGAGGAACGGCAGCAGGTCGGACGGCGACGAGGTTTGCCCCGCCGAATACCGGCCCAGCACGAACAGCACCCAGTGGCGGCCCGCCGGAATCGCCCCGCTCTCTCGCAGCGCGGCGTAGCGGCGCACGTCGTTGGCGTCGTAGAGGATGTACTGCGCCACCACATGCTCGTTGTGCATCCATCGGAAGAACTCGGCGGCGGCCGGCAGCGCGGCATCGTCCGGCACCAATTCGCGCACGGCCACCGACGCCGCCTCGGGGCGCAGCGCGCGGATCGTGGCGATCTGCTGCGCCGGCTGATAGATGCCCACCGCCTCCGTGGTCAACTGCAACACCAGCGCATCGCCAACCGCCTGGCGTACGGCGGCGATCGCCGGCGCGTAGTCGTCCACCTCCAGGCTGTGCGTGCCGTCGGCGCGCCGCACATGCAGGTGGATCATCGCGGCGCCCGCGTCCACGCACTCGCGCGCGCACTGCGCCAGCTCGCCGGGGGTCATCGGCAGCCGGGCGTGGTCCGCGTGGGTCTTGCGCGCGCCGTTGGGCGCCACGGCCAGCGCGAACGGCCGGCGCAGGATGTCTTCGCTCATGGCGGCCCCCTCAGGCTGGCAGGACCGTGCGCACGGCCTGCGCAAAGCGGTCGACGATGTTGTCGATATCGGCCGCCGTGCAGATGAACGGCGGGGCAAACAGCACATGGTCGCCGTGCACGCCATCGACGGTGCCGCCCATCGGATAGACCAGCACGCCGTGGTCCATGCACACGCGCTTGAGCGCCGCATGGGTCTTGCGGGCCGGATCGAGCGTGGCCTTGGTGGCGCGGTCGGCCACGAACTCCACGCCGACGAACATGCCGCGCCCGCGCACATCGCCAAGATTCGGGTGCGCGCCAAGCGCCTCGCGCAGCCGCGCGCGCAGTTGCTCGCCGCGCGCCAGCACGTTGCCCAGCAACCTGTCTTCGGCGATGGTCTGCTGCACCGCCAGCGCCGCCGCGCAGGCGGTGGCGTGGCCGATGTAGGTGTGGCCGTGCTGGAAGAAGCCGCTGCCGCCGACGATGGCGTCGTAGATGCGCCGCGTGGACAGCATCGCCCCAATCGGCTGGTAGCCCGCGCCAAGCCCCTTGGCAATGGTGACGATGTCCGGCACCACGCCATCCTCCTCGCACGCGAACAGGTAGCCCGTGCGGCCCATGCCGGACATCACCTCGTCCAGGATCAGCAGCACGCCGTACTTGTCGCACACGGCACGGATGCGCTTCAGGTAGTCGCCCACCGGCGGCACCGCGCCGGCCGTGGCGCCGACCACGGTCTCGGCCACGAAGCCCGCCACGCTTTCCGCCCCCAGTTCCAGGATCTTGGCCTCGAGCTCGTCGGCGAGGCGCTGCGCGTACTGCGCGTCGGTCTCGCCGGCGGCCTGGTCCCGGTACGCATAGCACGGCGACACATGGTACGCGGGCACCAGCAGCGGCAGGAACGGCTCCCGGCGCCACGCGTTGCCGCCAATCGCCAGCGCGCCGAGCGTGTTGCCGTGATAGCTCTGGCGGCGCGCGATGAAGTGGCGCCGCTGCGGCTGCCCGGTCTCCACGAAATACTGGCGCGCGAGCTTGAGCGCGGCCTCCACGGCCTCGGAGCCGCCCGAGACAAAGTAGACATGGTCGAGATCACCGGGCGCCGCCTCGGCCAGCGTCCGGGCCAGCGTCTCGGACACCTCGGTGGTGAAGAACGACGTGTGCGCGTAGGCAATGGTGTCCACCTGGGCCTTGATGGCGGCCACCACGCGCGGATGGCCATGGCCGAGGCACGACACCGCCGCGCCGCCCGAGGCGTCGAGGTAGCGGCGGCCGGTGCTGTCAATCAGCTCGATACCTTGGCCGCCCACGGCGACAGGCATGGTTTGCTTGGGATTGCGATGGAATACGTGCGTCATGATGGGAAAAACTGTCCTGTGCGGGGGGCGAAGATCAGGTGCGAGTATAGGAAAAAGATCGCCCTCTTTGCAACATGTGTTTCATAAATAGATTGAGGTGAAACATACGATTCCCGCCGGCCGCCTTGGGACCGGCCGCCAACCTGTGCAACAATCGTTGCATATTGTGCAGACCCGACCCCATGCCACCCGACACCGAACCACCGCCGCACTCGCTGGACACCCTGCTGGCCCAGCTGCGTGCCGATTTCCCGACGCTGAGCACCCAGTTCCAGAGCGGCGCGCGCTACCTGCTGGACCATCCGCAGGAAATCGCGCTCCATTCGATGCGCAAGGTGGCCGCCAATGCCGGCGTGCAACCCGCCACGCTGGTGCGGCTGTCGCAGTCGCTCGGTTTCGACGGCTGGCAAGGGCTGCGCGAGCTGTTCATGGAGGCCGTGCGCGACCGGGGCAGCCAGCCGTACGCGCAGCGCGCGCGCAAGGTCGTGAAGGATGCCGGCCCCGGCCGCATGCTGGGCGAGATGATCGAGGTGCAGCATCACAACCTCGACGCCCTGCTGGCCAACAACGCCGACACGCTGCCGCGCGCCGCGGACCTGCTGGCGGCCGCGCCCAATGTCTACGTGGCCGGCTTCCGCTCGTGCTTTCCGATCGCGTTCACCTTCCATTACATCTATCGGCTGTTCCGCAGTTCGGTGCACCTGGTGCGGGGCGACGCCGGCACGCTGGAGATGGAGTTGCGCGCGCTGACGGCCAGGGACGCCATGCTGGTGGCCGCCTTCGCGCCGTACTCGCAAGAGAGCCTGCGCGTGGCCACGGCGGCGCGCGAGGCGGGCTGCACGGTCATCGCGCTGACCGACAGCACCGTGGCGCCCATCGCGCTCGAGGCCGACTGCACGCTGCTGTTCGCCATCGACAGCCCGTCCTTCTTCCCGTCGATCACGGCCGGCGTGGCCATGGCCGAGGCGCTGGTCGAACAACTGCTCGCCAGGAAGGGCAAGGGCGCCATCCGCGCGCTCGAGCAGACCGAGGGACAACTGCACCGCACGGGCGCCTACGTGCCCGCGCGCGGCGACTGAAGGGCTGGCCGGTGACTCGACGTTATTCGAATGCCTCGTCGTTGGGGGTGGCGTAGGCCTTCTTCATGGGTTCGCTGAGCGGCAGGTCGAAGCTGATGTTCTTGGGCGGCACCGGCTTCGAGAACCACTTGGCGTAGAGCGTGTTGATCTCGCCACTCCTGATCAGGCCGCTGATGGCGCCATCCACCACCTGCTTGAAGCCGGGATCGTCCTTGCGCATCATGAACGCATAGGCTTCGAACGACTGCGGCGTGCCCACCACGACCCAGTCATTGGGATTGGGCGCCAGCGTGCGCGCGCCGGACAGCAGCACGTCATCCATCATGAACGCCGCCACGCGGCCCGACTGCAGGATCAGGAACGATTCGCCGTAGTCCTTGGCGCTCTGGATCGTGATATTGGCCTGCTTCTCGTCATTGAGCTTGCGCAGGATCCGTTCCGAGGTGGTGCCCGCGTTGGTCACGACCGACTTGCCGGAGAGATCCGCGAAGTCGTGGACCGGGCTGCCCTTCTTCACCAGCAGCCGCGTGCCGGCCACAAAGAAGGTGGTCGAGAACGCCACCTGCTGCTGGCGCGACTTCAGGTTCGTGGTCACGCCGCATTCCAGGTCCACCGTGCCGTTCTGCACCAGCGAGATCCGGTTCTGCGACGTCACCGGCACCATGCGCACCTGCAGCGCGGGGGTGGCGGTCTCCTTCTTCACGGCGTCGATCACGCGGTCGCAGATGTCCTGCGAAAAGCCGATCACCTTCTGGTTGGCGTCGTAGTACGAAAACGGGATCGACGAGGTGCGGTGCCCGATCGAGATGGTGCCCGACGACTTGATCTTGCTGAGCGTGGGGCTGGCGGCCACGTCGACTGCCAGCGCCGGCGCGGCGGCAACGATGGCGGCGAGGGCCAGCGCGGAACGGATAAGGGACGGCTTGCGGGACATGGAAACACTCCTGGTGAGACGGATCAATGCGTCAGGTGTTGCAATGCTAGGCATTGAGCAACAAGTGTTCCATCATGGATTACCATGAAACAAATGTGTTTTTCCCGGCCATGGGGCGGCGGATGCCCCGGATCGGGGCGGGGAAGGCGGATTTGGGGATGTTGCGGTGCGGGAACGGGGGGGGGGTGCTCCCCTCGCCCGCTTGCGGGAGAGGGGAGACAACAAGCGGTGCTTCAACGACGCACTGTCTTTTTCAACCGCCGCACTTCTCCTTGAATGTGCGTTGCAGCTGCTTGCGCGTGCGATCGCGCTCAACGGCCATGACATCGTTCCCCTGGCTGTTCTCCACCGGTCTGGCGGACGGGTTATAGCTGCGTTTCGGCGTCTCGTTCATCTGCTTCATCAGCGCCTGGCATTCGGGGTCCGAGTAGTTCTGCGCCCGGTCGGCCGGCACGCCCGGCGGGTGCGGGGTGGGACGATAGGGCGACTCGCCCTCCTTCACCGCGTCGCTGATGGCATTGCCGATGGCGGCCTCGCCGCCGGGCGGCTTCTGGGCGTACGCGGGCAGGCCAACACCCAGGGCAAGCAAAACGGCGGCACAGGACTTCACTGCGGCAAGGCAACGGCTCGACATGGCGGATTCCTTCCTCTCTGTTATGTGCCGCCATGGTAGCGTCCACGCGGGCCGTCCGGGAACTTATCGTGCCGCCGGCGCGCGCGGCACGCCGCGCCACATCGCCAGGCCGCTGGCCAGCAACAGCCCCGCCAGCAGGTACAGCGCGTTGTCCATGCTGCCCGTATGCGTCTTGATCTGGCCGATCACCCAGGGGCTGACGATGCCGCTGGTGATGCCGATGCTGGAGATGAACGCGATGCCGGTGGCGGCCGTCTGCGCCGGCAGGTGGCTTGGCGGCAGCGCCCAGAAGATCGGCAGCGCGGCAAAGATCAGCACCGCCGCCACCGACAGGATCGCCAGCGACACCCCGAGGCTCGGCACGTGCAGCGTCAGCGCCAGCAGTGCCAGCGCGCCGCCGGCCGTGCAGCACAGGAAGTGGCCGTGGCGCTCGCGCAGGCGGTCGGAGCGGCGCGCGATCCAGATCAGGCCCACGGCGCCAATCGCGTTGGGGATCACCGAGTACAGGCTGATTGCCATCACGTCGCGGATGCCGAAGTCGCGGATCATCAGCGGCATCCAGAACGACAGCGTCAGCGATCCGCACGTGAGCGCGAAGTAGATGAACGCGAACAGGTAGACGCGCGGATTGCGCAGCGCCTGCGCCAGCGCCCCGAGCGAGTGGGCGTGCGCGCCACTGCCCTGGCACTCGGCCGCGTGCTGGGCGACCAGGAAGTCCTGCTCGTGCGGCGCCAGCCAGCGCGCCTGCCGGGGGCCGTCCACCAGGCACGCCGCCGCGGCCAGCCCGAGCAGCACCGCCGGCGCGCCCTCGATGGCGAACATCCATTGCCAGCCGTGCAGCCCCATCACGCCGGCCATGTCGCGCATGATCCAGCCGGATACCAGCCCGCCGAGCACGCCCGCCACGGCCACGCCGGCAAAGAAGATGGCCATCACCGCCGCGCGGCGGCGCGCCGGGAACCAGTACGTCAGGTACAGCACGATGCCCGGGAAGAAGCCCGCCTCGAACACGCCCAGCAGGAAGCGCAACAGATAGAAATGCGACGGCTGCGACACCAGCATCATGCCCACCGACGCCGCGCCCCACAGCAGCATGATGCGCGTGAAGGTGCGCCGCGCCCCGAAGCGCGCCAGCAGCATGTTGCTGGGTACCTCGCAGAGCACATAGCCCACATAGAACACGGCCGCGCCGAGCCCGTACATCGCATCGCTGAACCCGAGGTCCTGCTTCATCTGCAGTTGCGCAAACCCGATGTTGATGCGATCGAGAAACGAGACCACGTAGCACAGGAACAGGAACGGGATGATGCGCTGCCAGACCTTGCGGTAGAGCGCGTCTTCGTCCAGGGTGGCCAGCGTGGCGGGGCGCCCGGTTTCGGGCAAGGCGGGGGCGTTGCCCACGGGCGCGGCGGCGCCCAGGCTTGGGGTATGCATGCGTTGTCTCCGGTAGTTTGCGGGGCGCGCGGCGAGGGCGGCGCCCCGGGGACGTCTGTCGCGTCCCTGTCAGCGTGAATCGGGTGGAATGGGGGCGGCTAGGCCGGCGTGGGCGCCGTGGCGGCCTCGCGGGCAAGCGCCATGGCCTGCAGCAGCGTGTCGTGATCGCCGATGTGGTTGGCCAGCAGCAGGATCAGCCGCGCGTTCACGGCCTGGCTTTCGGCGTCGTCCAGGTCGCGGTGCATGTCGATCAGCGCCTCGTAGAAATCATCGGGGCGGGCCAGGTTGGGGGCGGTATTGAGGGCCATCGGCCAGTCTCCTTGCTGAGGCGTTATCCGGGGGGCGTTGTCCGGGGGATCAGGCCAGCGCCATGGCGCGCGGCGCCATTCCTGGCGCGGCCGTTGCCGCGTGGCCGGTGGCGCGGGCCAGGGCGTCGGCAAGGCGGGCGGCGTCCACGGTGCGCCAGCGTCCGCATACGTGCTGGTCCGGGCGGATCAGGTAGCAGGTGCCGGGCCGCGCGTCGTAGCGCATGGCGGCCAGGCCCTCCACGTCGCGCACCACGGTGGCGCCGGGCCAGGCGTCGGCCGACGCGGCGATGGCCGCATCGGTAACAAACACCAGCCGCAGCGGCACCTCGCCCTGCTGCAGCGCCCGCAGCGCGTTGCGGCACGCCGTGTCGAGCCCGGCGGGCGCGCCGAAGACCAGCGCCACGAAATCGTCGCCCAGCAGGGGCAGCAGCCACTGCTGGTCCGCCGTGCCGGACACCGGCGCGTCCGCGCACGCCGCGCCCGGCGCCATCGCGCCCGCAAAGGCGTCGGCATCGGCCGTATTGAGTGGTGACGCATGCAGCACCGCCGGCACCGACAGCCGGCCGCTGTTCACCAGTTGCCGCGCGAACGCGTGGTCGCGCGCCAGCGTGAGCACCGCATCGCGGAAGATCCGGCTGACCGCGCTCTTGGGCGTGATGAAGTCCGTGGCGCGCGTGGAATTGCGGATGTTTTCATCGGCCGCGTATTCGCGCTCGCTGGCGTAGGTGTCCAGCAGGCTGTCCGGCGCCCTGCCCTGGAGCACATAGGCCAGCTTCCACGCCAGGTTCTCGGCGTCCTGCACGCCGCTGTTGGCGCCGCGCGCGCCAAACGGCGACACGCAGTGCGCGGCATCGCCCGCGAACAGCACGCGGCCATGCCGGAAGCGGTCCATGCGCACGCACGAGAACGTGTACACGCTGACCCATTCCAGCTCGAACTTCGCATCGGGGCCCAGCAGCGCCTGCACGCGCGGGATCACGCGCTCGGGCGATTTCTCGAGCACCGGGTCGGCGTCCCAGCCAAGCTGGAAGTCGATGCGCCAGACGTTGTCGGGCTGCCGGTGCAGCAGCACCGACTGGTTCGGATGGAACGGCGGATCGAACCAGAACCAGCGCTCGGCCGGGAATTCCGCCTCCATCTTCACATCGGCGATCAGGAAGCGGTCGCGGAACGTGTGGCCATGGCTCTCCAGGCCCATCAGCTTGCGCAGCGGGCTGCGCGAGCCGTCCGCCGCCACCACGTAGCGGCCACGGAGTGTGTACTCGCCATCGGGCGTTTCCACGGTCAGCGCCACGTGGTCGCCGCGCTCCGCCACGCCCACCGCGCGGCTCTTCCAGCGGATGTCGATATTGGGCAGCGTGCGGGCCAGGTCCAGCAGGTAGCCCTCCAGGTAGTACTGCTGCAGATTGATGAACGCGGGCCGCTGGTGGCCGGTCTCGGGCAGGAGGTCGAACGCATAGACCTGGCGGTCGCGCTGGAACACCTTGCCCAGGTGCCAGCGCACGCCTTTGTCCACCAGGCGCTGGCCGCAGCCCAGGCGGTCGAAGATGTCGAGCGTGCGCTTGGCGAAGCAGATGGCGCGCGAGCCGACGGAAAGCGTGCAGTCGTCGTCGATCAGCACGACGGGCACGCCATGCCGGGCCAGGTCGATGGCGGTGGCCAGCCCGATCGGGCCGGCGCCCACCACGATCACGGGATGTGGCACGCCGGCCGCCTGGCCCGCGCGCTGCTCCGCGCATGGGGTGTAGGCGTACTGCTGGTGCTGGTAGTCAGTCTCGGCTGCGGTGCTGCTCATGATGCGGTTGTCTCCGTCCACGCACTCTGGCGATGCCTCTGGGTGGATCTGTCTATATATATATGTGGTCTCGCCGGGGGCGGTCTCAGTCCTGGAGCGCGGCCCACATCTCCTGGTCGCGCTGCGCCGTCCAGATGCGCGGATGCGTGATGCCGGCGGCTTCGTCGAACGCGCGCGACACGTCGAACGGCAGGCAGTGCTCGTAGATGAACACCTGGCCGAACTTCGGGTCCATCGACTTGCGCGTGTGCGCCATGGCGGCCTTCAGGTCCATGCGGTCGGCCACGGCTTCCTTGCCGGCCTGGAACAGCGTGGAGACGAAATCCTTCGTATAGGCGATGCCCCGCGCCACGTCCGCGGGCGTGGTCAGCGCCGGACCCCGGCCGGGGACCAGCTTCTCGGGGCGCAGCGCGGCCAGCGCGTCCAGCGTGGCGGGCCACTGCGCGAGCTGCGCGTCGCCGCAGTAGCAGGCCGCGTCGTACTCGACCAGATCGCCCGAGAACAGCACCTTCTGCTGCGGCAGCCAGACCACGGTGTCGCCCTTGGTGTGGCCCGCGCCCAGATGCGCGATGCGCACCTCGAGCTTGCCCAGGAACAGCGTGATCTCGCGCTCGAAGACCAGCGTGGGCCACGTCAGGCCGGGCACGGTCTCCACGCCGGCGAACAGGCGCGGAAAGCGTTCGATCTCGGACTTCATGTCGGCCTCGCCGCGCTCCACGATCATCTCGTAGGTGCCCCGGCTGGCGATGATCTGCTGCGCGCCCTCGGCAAAGTAGGCCGATGCGCCCAGCACGCGCACCGCGTGGTAGTGCGACAGCACCACGTACTTGATCGGCTTGTCCGTGATCGCGCGGATCCGGGCGATCAGGTCCTGCGCCATGGCCGGCGTGGCCGTGGTGTCGACGATCAGCACGCCGTCGTCGCCGATGATCACGCCCGAGTTGGGATCGCCCTCGGCCGTGTAGGCGTAGGCGTTTTCGGAAAGCTGGGTGAAGGTGACCTGCTTGGCTTCCAGGTCGGCCTGGGATGCGAATGCTTTTGCCATGTTTGCCTCTGTGCGGGGGTGTCGGGATGAGGCGGGACGGCGGCATGCCGGGGGCTGCGGCGTTGTCTCGCCCCGTTATCTGTTTATGTCGGGCGCCAGGGCGCCGCTATGCCGGGGTAAGGGAATCTTAGGAAGACACGCGAAATTAGTCAATGACAAATCGTATTGTCATTTGCTAACTTACCGCCAGGACCGCATGGCGCCTGGCGCGGGCTGGGGAAAACCCCTATCCGCCAGGTTCGGCCAGGTTGCGGCGGGCGCGGGAATCGTGCGCCGCGAAGACCGCTTCCATTACTATCTGGGCTTCTCCAGGACTTGGTCAGGGCAAGGCATCGGCATGGCAAGAACTCCGGGCACGGCATCGGCTTCCGCCGAGACCGCCGACAAGGCGCAGCGCGGCATCCAGAGCGTGGAGGTGGGCGGGCGCGTGCTGCGCGCGCTGGCCGATGCGCGCCGGCCGATGTCGCTGGCGGACCTGGCCGCCGCCGCGCAACTGGCCCCGGCCCAGGCGCACACCTATCTGGTGAGCCTGACGCGGCTGGGCCTGATCAAGCGCGACCATATCGACGGCTACTACGAACCCGGGCCGCTGGCGCTGCGGCTGGGCATGCTGCACCTCGATCACGATCCCGCATTTCGCGCCGCGGTGCCACGCGTGCAGGCGCTGGCCGCGCGGATCGGCTTCAGCGTGGCCGTCAGCCTGCCCACGCCGCAGGGGCCGACCATCGTCCACTTCGCGCAGGCGGGCACGCCGCTGCACGTGAACCTGCACGTGGGCACGGTCATGGCACTGGCCGCCACGGCGACCGGCCGCACCTACTGCGCGTTCCAGCCGCCCGAACACTGGCAGGCGATCTGGGCGCGGCAGCAGGCGCCGGTCCAGGGCGCCGACCTGCCCGCATTCCTCGAACAACTGGCCGCCATCCGTGCGCGTGGCACCGAGCGCAGCATCGATTCGCCGAGCCCGGCCGTGAGCAGCCTGGCGGTGCCATTGCGCGATGACAGCGGCGCATTGCGGCTGGTGCTCACGGCGATTGGCTCCACGGGCGGCATCGACGTGGACTGGAACGGCCCCGTGGCCCGCGCGCTGCGCGACGCGGCGCGCGACATCGCCAGCACGATGCAAGAGACGGAACGATGAGCGACCAGACGCTGCCCGACACCGGCAAGCCGCAGCGCGGCATTCAATCGCTCGACAACACCGGGCAACTGCTGATGGCACTGGTCACGGCGGGCCGCCCCTTGCCGCTGGGCGAACTGGCGCGCGCGGCCGGCATGGCGCCGGCCAAGGCGTTTCCGCACCTGGTGAGCCTGCAGAAGATCGGCCTGCTGTCACGCAATGGGGCGGGAGACTTCATGGCCGGCGCGCTGAGCCTGGATCTGGGGCTCGTGGCGCTGCAGCGGCTGTCGCCGACGCGCGAGGCCGAGCCGGAAATCATCGCGCTGGCGCACGCCACGGGGCTGTCGGTGGCGATGGCGGTGCTGGGGCCGCTGGGGCCCACCGTGATCCGGCTCGAGGAAGCCGCGCGGCCGCAGCACGTGAGCCTGCGCGTGGGCACGGTACTGTCGATGGTGAATACGGCGATCGGACGCACGTTCGCGGCGTACCTGCCGCCCGATGTGCTGGCCGGCGCGCTGGCGCAGGACGCCATCCGCATGGCGGGCGAGCCGGGCGCCGCGGCAACCGCGCCGGGCTATGTGGATCGGCTGCGCAGGGTGCGCGAGGCGGGTGCCGACAATGCGGTCAGCCGGCCCGTGCCCGGCATCGACACGCTGGCCGCGCCGGTGTTCGACCATACGGGCGCGCTGGCCATCGTGATTGCGGTGATGGGCAGCAGCGGCAGCTTCGACAGCGCCACGGACAGCCCCACCGCCGCCATGGTGAGGCAGGCGGCGCAGCGGCTGTCGTGGCGCTTCGGGGCGCCGGCCTGAGGCTGGCGGGGTGTCAGGCCGCCGGCACGGGGGGGATCGACGGGTGGGGAGTCGCCGTGCGCTGCGCGGCCTTGTGCACCATCGTGTAGGCATAGTCCACGCCCATGCCGTAGGCACCGGAATGCTCCTTGACGACCTCCATCACGGCGTCATAGGTATCGCGGTGCGCCCAGTCGCGCTGCCATTCCAGCAGCACCTGCTGCCACGTCATGGGCACCACGCCGGCCTGCACCATGCGCTGCATGGCGTAGTCGTGCGCTTCCTTGCTGGTGCCGCCCGAGGCATCGGCGACCATGTAGATCTCGTAATCGCCTTCGAGCATCGCGCACAGCGCAAACGTGGTGTTGCAGACCTCGGTCCACAGGCCGGCAACGATCACCTTCTTGCGGCCGTTGGCCTTTAGCGCGTCGCGCACCTTCTGGTCGTCCCACGAGTTCATCGAGGTGCGCTCCAGCGTCTCCTTGCCGGGGAACACGTCAAGGATCTCCGGATAGGTATGGCCCGAGAACGACTCGGTCTCGACCGTCGTGATCGTGGTGGGGATGTCGAAGATCTTCGCGGCCTTGGCCAGGCCCACCGCGTTGTTCTTCATGGCCTGGCGGTCCATCGACTGGACCCCGAATGCCATTTGCGGCTGGTGGTCGATGATGATCAGTTGGCTGTTTTGCGGGGTCAGGACTTCCAGCTTGGCGTTCGACATGACGGCACCTCTCTCGGTTGAGTTCATCAAATTTTTGCGGCACGCACATCTAGTGTATCGCTGCCGTGGAATGAACTATACGAGCCTGCGTCCGTGCCTGACCGGGCAGAATCTAACGCAAACATTCAATTAATTTGAATAACTATCGACCATACTCGTCGCGCTCAGACCACCAGCTCCGGGTCCGGCGCTGGTTTGCGCTCCAGCAACGCCGCGAGCTTGCGCAGTGCCTGCGACAACCGCGCGCGGTCTTCGGCGCCGCCCAGCGAGATGCGGATGGCATTCGGGGGATTCGGTCCTTCCCAGAATGCGTCAGACGGCGTGACACGCAGGTCTTCGGCCAGCGCTGCCCTGGTGAGCTGATGTGTCGACCAGTGGTCCGGCAGGCGGTGCCATGCGTGGATCGCGCCCGGCGGCAGTTGCCCGATCCCGCTCAGCCACCGGTTGGCCAGTTCGCATCGCGCGAAGGCTTCGGTGCGGATGCCGTCGAGCAGCTGCATCGCCGAGCCGTCATGGATCCACTGTGTCGCCAGCGCCGCCGTCATGGGCGCCGCCATCAGCGCAAAAGCGCGCAGTGCCGCGAGCAGATCGTCGTCGCCCCGGCCTTCCGGTAGCAGCACATAGGCGGTACGCAACCCGGGGCTGAGCGTCTTGGATAGCGTCGAAACGTAATAGGTCCGCCTGGGCGCAAAGCTCGCCAGCGGCGGCGGCGCCCCGCGCGTCAGCAGCCAGTAAGGATCGTCCTCCAGCAGCGTGATCCCGCATTGGTCGGCGGCGCGGGCAATCTCGGCCCTGCGCGAGGCCGGCATGGTGTGCGTGGTCGGATTCTGCGCGGTCGGGTTGAGGTAGGCCAGCGTCGCACCTTCGGCGCAGGCCGCCTCGAGCGCGTCAGGCAGCATGCCGTCCGCGTCGCACTTCGCCGTGACGATGCGCCGCCCGAGCCGGGCTGCCGCGGCGCGAATGCCAGGGTAGGCCAGCGGCTCGGTCACGATTGCATCGCCAGGCCGGGTCCGGGCCAGGATCAGGGCGGCCAGCGCCGACTGCGCCCCGGGGCAGACCACCAGCCGCGATGTCACGGCGTGCCCGAAGATGCCGGACAGCCAGCGCGCCCCCGCGGCCCGGTCGGATGCGCTGCCGCCGCCGAGCTGATAGGTCATCAGCAAATGCGGGTCGCTGTGCAGCAGCACCTGCGACAGCCCGCGCCGCAGCAGATCCTGGAAGTCCAGCCCGTCCGGTTGCGGCGGCACGTTCATGCTCATGTCCACCACCCTGGCCAGTTCGGCGCGCGGCGCGGCGACAAATGTGCCCAGCGCGCCCCGGGCATCGATCAGTTGGCGCCGCCTGGCCTCGGTATAGGCGTGCGTCACGGTTGTCAGATCCACGCCGAGCGACCGGGCAAGACTGCGCTGCGGGGGGAGGCGGTCCCCCGCCACCAGCCGGCCGTCCCCAATCGCCCGCTCGATGAAATCCACGATCTGCAAATACCGCGCCCCGGCCCCGCGCATGATCTTCAGATCCCATTTATCGTCGACCTGCATGTTTTGCATGGCTCGCCTTGACTCAATTGTCATTGATGTATGGGTTTTGTCTTCCGATAGCATGCCAGACATCTTCGCTGTGATCCATACAAGCCCCCATGTCGGCCTCACCCCATCCGTCCCCGCAAATTCCCCCACGCTTCACCCCGCTCCTGCTGGCGGTGCTTGGCAGTGCCCTGCTCAGCGGCTGCAACCTGGAACTGATGTCGCCCAAGGGCGGCATCGGCGAGCAGGAGAAATCGCTGATCCTGATCTCGCTGTTCGTCATGCTGATGGTCGTCATTCCGGTGATCTTCCTGACGCTGTGGTTCGCCTGGCACTACCGCGAGACCAACACCCGGGCCACCTTCGCGCCGACATGGGCGCACTCCACCCCGATCGAGATCGTGGTCTGGGGCATCCCCTGCGTGATCGTGCTGTGCCTGGCGGTGCTGATCTGGGATACGACGCACAAGCTGGATCCCTACCGGCCGCTGGCCTCGCAGGTCAAGCCGGTGGAGGTCGATGTGATCGCCCTGAACTGGAAATGGCTGTTCATCTACCCGGAGTATGGTGTGGCGTCGCTGAACCAGCTTGCCATCCCGGTCGGCACGCCGATCAACTTCCGGCTGACCGCGGAATCGATGATGAACGCGTTCTTCATCCCGCAACTGGGCAGCATGGTCTACACCATGGCGGGCATGCAGACACGCCTGCACCTGATCGCCGACACCCCGGGCGTCTATCTCGGGCAGTCCGCCGCCTACAGCGGCCCGGGCTTCTCCGACATGCACTTCAAGACCCTGGCGACTTCGCGCGAGGACTTCGACGCCTGGATCCGTACCGCCAGGGCCTCGTCCCAGGCGCTCGACCTGAAGACCTACCGCGCCCTGGAGCAGCCGAGCAGCAAGGACCCCGCCACGCTGTACGCCACCGTCGCCCCGAAGCTGTTCGACCAGGTCGCCGACAAGTACATGCTGGCCAGCGGCGAGGTCTGCCGTGCGGATACCCCCGAATCGCTTGAGGCCTTCCTGCGCGTCCCGTCGGCGCCCGTCGGCCGCATGGAGCAATAAGATGTTTGGAAAACTCACCCTCGATGCCATCCCCCTGCATGAGCCGATCATCATGGGGACCCTGGCCGTGGTCATCGTGCTGGGCGCGGCGCTGCTGGGCGCCATCACCTGGTTCGGCAAATGGAAGTATTTGTGGACCGAATGGATCTGCTCGGTCGACCACAAGAAGGTCGGCGTGATGTATATCATTTTGGCGCTGGTGATGCTGCTGCGCGGCTTTGCCGACGCCATCATGATGCGCGCGCAGCAGGCAATAGCCTATGGCGATGCCGCGGGCTACCTGCCGCCGCACCACTACGACCAGATCTTCACCGCCCACGGCGTGATCATGATCTTCTTTGTGGCCACGCCGCTGGTGCTCGGCCTGATGAACGTGATCGTGCCGCTGCAGATCGGCGCGCGCGACGTCGCCTTCCCGTTCGTCAACTCCCTGAGCTTCTGGATGTCGGCGATGGGCGCCGTGCTGGTCATGCTGTCGATGTTCGTCGGCGATTTCGCGGCCACCGGCTGGGTGGCCTACCCGCCTCTGTCCGGACTCGGATACAGTCCGACCACCGGCGTCGACTACTACATCTGGTCGCTGCAGATCTCCGGGCTGGGCACCACGCTGACGGGCATCAACTTCATCGTCACGATCCTGCGCATGCGCGCGCCCGGCCTGAACCTGATGAAGATGCCGGTCTTCACCTGGACCGCGCTGATCACCAACATCCTGATCGTGGCGATCTTCCCAGTCCTGACCGCCACGCTCGCCCTGCTCACCGCCGACCGCTACCTCGGCATGCACTTCTTCACCAACGAACTCGGCGGCAACGCCATGATGTACGTGAACCTGATCTGGGTCTGGGGGCACCCGGAGGTCTACGTACTGATCCTGCCGGCCTTTGGCGCCTTCTCCGAGATCATCGCCACGTTCTCGCGCAAGCCGCTGTTCGGCTACAAGTCGATGGTGTATGCCACCTCGTCGATCGGCGTGCTGTCGTTCTTCGTCTGGCTGCACCACTTCTTCACCATGGGCTCGGGGGCGAACGTCAATGCCTTCTTCGGCATCATGACCACGATCATCTCGATCCCCACCGGGGTGAAGCTGTTCAACTGGCTGTTCACCATGTACCGGGGCCGGATCCACTTCCATACCTCGACGCTGTGGACCATCGGCTTCATGGTGACGTTCGCCGTCGGCGGCATGACCGGCGTGCTGCTGGCCGTGCCCGGGGCCGACTTCGTCCTGCACAACAGCCTGTTCCTGGTTGCGCACTTCCATAACGTGATCATCGGCGGCGTGGTCTTCGGCTGCCTGGCCGGCATCAGCTTCTGGTTCCCGAAGGTGTTCGGCTTCAGGCTCAACGAATTCTGGGGCAAGGTGTCCTTCTGGTGCTGGCTGACGGGCTTCTTCCTGGCCTTCATGCCGCTCTACGTGCTGGGCTTCAAGGGCATGACCCGCCGGATGAACCACTACGCCAACGTCGACTGGCATCCCTACCTGGTCGTGGCACTGATCGGTGCCTTCGTCATCGGCGCCGGCATCCTGGCCATGCTGGTACAGCTTGCCGTCAGCATCCGCGACCGCAAGCAGAACCTGGACCTGACCGGGGATCCCTGGGACGCCCGCAGCCTGGAATGGTCCACGGCCTCGCCCGCGCCGTTCTACAACTTCGCCCATGTGCCGCATATCACGTCGCTCGAACAGCACTGGGACGACAAGCAGGCCGGGCGCGCATGGCATCAGCCCGCCCGCTACGAGGACATCCACATGCCACGCAACACCGCCGCCGGCTTCATCGTTTCCGTGTTCGGGTTTCTGCTCTGCTTCGCGCTGGTCTGGCACATGTGGCTGATCGCCGCGGTCGGGCTGGCCGGCGCCATTGCCACCTTCCTCGTGCGTGCCTATGACCGGGATGTGGACTACTACGTGCCCGCCGCCGAAGTCGAGCGGATCGAACGCGCGCGCCACGCTCAACTGCGGGAAGCTGCCTGACATCATGAACCCGACTCTCTCCCCCACCCTGCACCACGGGCCCGAGGCGGCGCACGACGCCACGCACGGCCACACCCATCATGACGCCGGCGCCCACACCACGGTGGGCTTCTGGCTCTACCTGATGAGCGACTGCCTGATCTTCGCCGTGCTGTTCGCCACCTTTGGCGTACTGTCCGGCAACACGGCGGGCGGCCCGGGCGGCCGGCAGCTGTTCGAGCTGCGATTCGTGTTCGCCGAGACCATGGTGCTGCTGCTCAGCAGCTACACCTTCGGCCTGGCCATGCTCAGGCAGGACGCCGATGCCGCGCCGCGGATGATCCGCTGGCTGGCGGCCACGTTCCTGCTCGGCGCGCTGTTCGTCGCCATGGAGGTCTACGAGTTTTCCCACCTGCTGCATGAAGGCGCGGGGCCCGGCGTCAGCGCCTACCTGTCGGCCTTCTTCACGCTGGTCGGCACGCACGGGCTGCATGTCACGGCGGGGCTGCTGTGGCTGGCCGTGATGATCCACCAGATCCGCCATTTCGGCCTGGACGACATCGTGCGCCGCCGCCTCGCCTGCCTGAGCCTGTTCTGGCACTTCCTGGACCTGGTCTGGATCTGCGTCTTCACCTTCGTCTATCTGCGGGAGTTCGCATGAAGCCGTCCCCTCTCCATGCCGTCCACGCCAGCCACGCGGCCACGCATGGCACCCTGCGCAGCTACACCATCGGCCTGCTGCTGTCGGTCGCGCTCACCATCGCATCGTTCGCGGCCGTCATGACCGGCAGCCTGCAGGCGCATGTCTCGATCGCGCTGGTGGTCGGCCTGTGCGTCGCGCAATTGCTGGTGCAGCTGGTGTACTTCCTCCATCTCGGCACGGCGCCGGGCCAGCGGGGCAACACCGCCATCTTTGTCTGCACCGGCCTGCTGATCGTGATCGTCGTGGCCGGGTCGTTGTGGGTGATGCACAACGCCAATATCAACATGATGCCGACCGACATGTCCGTCGAACGGGCACGGGCCAAGGACTAGCGCCCGCGCCGAGCCCGGGCGCGGACGGTCACGCCGCGCTCATTCTGGCCAACAGGTCCGTGGCCAGATCCGCGGCCACGGCAGGCCCCACCACACCGCCGAGCACCACCACCGCCGGACTGGCCAGCCCCGCCGCGAGCGCGTCGGCGAGCGTGCCCAGCGTGCCGGTCCAGCGGCGCTCGTCCGGGCCGCTGGCGTGCATGACCACGCCGGCGGGCATGTCGGGCCGCATGCCCGCCGCCAGCAGGGCGTCGCGAATGCCGCGGAGCCGCCCCATGCCCATGTAGATGACCAGCGTGGTGCCGCCGGCGGCCAGCGCGCGCCAGTCGGGCGCGCCGTCGTCGCTGGTATGCGCGGTGACGAAGGTCACGCCGTGGCAGTGCGCGCGATGCGTCAGCGCAATGCCCAGCGCCTGCGCGGCGGCCATGCCGCTGCTGATGCCGTTGACCACCTCCACCGCGATGCCGTGCGCGCACAGGAACTCGGCCTCCTCGGCGCCACGGCCGAACAGCAGCGGATCGCCGCCCTTGACCCGCGCCACGTCGCGGCCGGCCAGGGCGTGTGCCAGCGTCTGTTCGCAGATGCTGGCCTGGCTCACCGAGCACCGGCCGCCGCGCTTGCCCACCGTGACGATCTGCGTGCCGGGACTGGCGTAACGGCGCATGTCCGCCGCCACCAGGTCATCTACCAGCCACACCCGGACCTCTCCGAGCACCCGCGCCGCCTTGACGGTGACCAGTTCCGGATCGCCGGGCCCCACGCCCACCAGCCATACCTTGCCCGGCTTCAGCGGCCTTTTCATCCCATGCTCCTCAATGACTCGTGCCCGACGAACGGGTGGTCTTGTTGAAAACGTTGTACTTGCCAACCGGCTTGTCCATCGGCATACGCTTGACCTCGCGCAGCGTGGCGGCGTCGTAGACCACGATGGCGCCGTCCTGCTCCATCAGGCTCACCAGCGCGTAGCGGCCATCGCGGGTGAACTCCACATGCGCGGCGGTGCGGCCCGGGCTGGGCGTGACGCTGGCCACCACCTGCAGGCTCTGCTTGTCGATGACCTGCAGCGTGTCGCGGCGCGGACTCATCATGGCGTCGGTCCAGGCGTACGGCGTGCGCTCGTGGCTGCGCAGGAAGAAGCCCGGCCCGTTGGTGTCGATCGTGCCGACGGTCTGCCAGGTTTGCATGTCGATCACGCTGATGCGGCCCTGCTTCAGGTTCGGCGACGCCATCACCTCGCGGCCATGGCGCACCCACGTGATGCCGCTGCCCAGGTGCGGCATGCCGGACAACGCCAGGTCGGCCACCTTGCGCCCCGGGTCGAGATCGATCACCTGGCCGTGGCCCTCGCGTGAGGCGCCCAGGATGTGCCGGTAGTCCTGGTCGAAGAAGAAGTCGTCGAGGATGGCGTCGAGCGCGATCACGCGGGGCGTGCCCCCGTACGGGATCTCCCACACCTCCGGGATGTCCCTGAGCGCGACGATGAAGCTCTGGCGCGGCGCGGCGTCGTACACCGCCGAGACGCGCGAGGCGGTGCCGCCGGCGCCCCGCGCCTCGATCACGCGCGCCGGCGCCAGGTCCTCCGCATGCAGCAGCACCAGGGTCTGCGGCAGCGTGTTGCCGGCCATCACCCATTTGCCGTCGTCGCTGACGGCCACGTTGCGCGTGTTGAGGCCGACGCGGATTTCGGCGGTGAGCGTCAGGTTCCACAGGTCGAACTTGCTGACCCAGCCATCGCGGCTGGCAAAGAACACGTAGCGGCCGTCGCGGCTGAACTTGGGGCCGCCGTGCAGGGCGAAACGGCTGCGGAAACGGTGGATGGGCTCGAGCTTGTCGCCGTCGAGCACGCTGACATGGTGGCTGCCGGCCTCCACCACGAGGAACAGGTTGGCCGGATCGGCGCGGAACACCGGGCGCGCGGGCAGGCTGCCCGGTGCGTGGTAGATGACGTGCGACGCGGCGATATCGGCCGATGTCCAGACCGGCGCCGCCGCCGGCGCGGTGCGCAGCCACGCGGCCAGCGCGTCGAGCCCGGCCGCGTCCACCTGGCCGGCAAAGCCCGCCATCTGGGTGGCGGGACGGCCCTCGCGCAATACGGCCGCCAGCTCCTGGGGCCGCAGGCGCTCCAGGCTCTCCGGCAGCAGCGCGGGGCCCATGCCGCCCAGGCGTTCGGCGCCATGGCAGGCGGCGCAGTGCTGGCTGTAGAGCGCGGCGGGGTTCGGCGCTTCCGCCGCCATGGCGGCAGACGGCACGGCTGACAGCGCGGCCAGCAGCGCAGCGGCCAGCGCGCGCCAGCGCGATGACGGGGTGGAAGTGTTCATGCCAGGGCCTCCACGGCCGGAGGTGCCATGATTTCGGCATCGGTCAGATAGCAGCCCGGGTCTTCGGCCCAGGCGTTGCCGCTCACGGCATAGGCGCGCGCACGGGTGTTGCCGTTGCAGATGGCGCGCTGCGCGCAGCTTGCGCAGCGGCCTTGCAACGGGCGCGGACGGGCGGCCAGGCCGGCCATCAGCGGATGGCTGCGATCGGCCCAGATCTCGCCGAACGGCCGCTCACGCACATTGCCCAGCGTCACCTGCCACCACATGGTGTCGGGGTGGACGTTGCCGAGGTTATCGATATTGGCCACGTTCAGCCCGGTGGCATTGCCGCCCCAGTCCTCTAGGCGCCGCCGCATGTCGGCCACGCGCCCGGGATGGCGCCGCGCGATCCAGTGCAGCAGGTAGACGCCGTCGGCATCGTTGTTGCCGGTGACGAAATCGCCCGCCCGGCCTTGCTGCGCGCGCGCCCATACGTGCTCGAACAACCAGTCCATGGCGGCGCGGGTACCGGCATGGCGGGCGTTGTCGCCCTGGTGGCCCCGGCCGCGGCCCGCGTAATTGAAGTGCGACAGGTAGAACTTGTCGATGCCCTCCGCCTCCGTCAGCGCCACCAGCGCGGGCAGTTCCGCCGCGTTGGCTTCGGTGAGCGTCATGCGCACGCCCACGCGCAGGCCGGCGGCACGGGCCGCGCGCAGGCCCGCCAGCGCCTGCCCGAACGCGCCCGCGCAGCGCCGGAAACGGTCGTGCGTGGCTTCGAGCCCATCCAGGCTGACGCCCACGTAGTCGAAGCCCGCCTCGGCCAGCCGCGCCGCGTGCGCACTGTCGAGCAAGGTGCCGTTGGATGACAGCGAGAGATGAAAGCCCAGCGCCCGCGCGTGCCCGGCCAGCTCGTACAGGTCGGGCCGCAGCAGCGGCTCGCCGCCAGACAGGATCAGCGCCGGCACGCGCGCCTGCTTCAGCTGCCCCAGCACCGCAAGCGCCTCCGCCGTGGTCAGCTCTCCTTTGAAATCGGTATCGGCCGACGTGGAATAGCAGTGCCGGCAATTAAGGTTGCAGCGGCGCACCAGGTTCCAGATCACGACCGGGCCGGGTGGCTGGCGCGGGGCCGGCACCGGGCCGCCGTCGCGCAGGGCTTCCATGAATCGGGACAGGCGGAACATATTCAGTCTCCTTGCGGCAGGCGCAACCCGGTTTTCTTCAGGATGCGGGTGGACCACAGCACATCGTTGGCCCGGCAGGCATGGCCCAGCAACGCGCCGATCTGTGCCACCAGCGGCAATGCCTGCTCGCGCGTGTGGGCGTGGACCATGGCGAACAGGTTGTAGGGCCAGTGCGGCAGCCGGCGCGGGCGCCGGTAGCAGTGGCTGACGAAGGGCAGCGCGCCGACCAACTGGCCAAGCGCCTCGATGCGCGCGTCGTCCACGTCCCAAACGGTCATGCCGTTGGCGCGCCAGCCCAGCGCATAGTGGTTGGGGACCGCGCCCAGCCGGCGCATCAGGCCGCTGGCCTGCATTGCCTCGAAGCGGGCAATGACCTCCTGCTCGCTGATGCCGAGCGCGGCGCCCAGCGCCGCGTAGGGCGCGGCCACCAGCGGCAGTCCGGCTTGCGTGGCGCGCATCAGCGCGTGGTCGATCGCATCGGGCATGGGGATCTCGTCTGGCATGAAGGCTCAGGCTTGCAGGTAGAGATTGACGTGGAACTCCCGCTCTTTGGGAAAGGCCAGCACCTCCACCCCGGCATCGGCCTCGATGCGCGCGAGCGTTCGCGCCACGGCGTCCGGGTGCCCGACGGCCAGGACGAACCACAGGTTGAGGTGGTGGGTCCGCGCGTAGTGATGGGCAACCTCCGGACAGGCGTTGATGGCCGCGATCACGGCTTCCATGCGCGCGGCCGGCGCGTGGCAGGCGCACAGCACGAAACACCCGCCGGCCCGTTCGATCTGATACAGCGGGCCGAAGCGGGTCAGCACCCCGCCATCGAGCATCGCCCGCAGGCGCGCCAGCAGCGTGGCCTCGTCGGTGCCGAGCGCGCGGGCGGCATCGGCGTAGGGACGCGGCGTCAACGGAAAGCCACCTTGCAAGGCGTTGATGATGCGGCGGTCGAGCGGATCCAGTACCACTGGCGCCGCCGATGCGGCTTTAGTGGCGGGGGGGCGGGCGGCGCTCATGGGCTGACCTGCGCGCCGGCATAGCGTGTGCCGCGCTGCTTGTAGCACTTGCTGCCGAGCAACACCGCGCGCGGCGCGGCGGCCAGGCCGCACTGCTGGTCGAACAGGGCCAGCGCGGCGCGCAGTTCGTCCTCGCTGCGCGCGTGCACCATGGCGAACAGGTTGTAGGGCCAATGCGGCAGCCGGCGCGGGCGGCGGTAGCACAGGTTGACCACGCTGAGCCGCGCCAGGCGCTGGCCCAGCGCATCGACCCGGCCGTCCGGCACGTCCCAGACGCACATCGCGTTATGGCTGTAGCCAAAGCGCCGATGCCGCACGATCGCGCCGAATCGCCGGATCACGCCACGGGCCTGCCATTCGGACAGCCGCGCCATAATGCGATCCGGCGCCATATCGCATTGCCGGGACAGCGCGTGATAGGGGCGCGGCGTCAGCGGCAGGCCCGCCTCCAGCGCCGCCACGAGGCGCCAGTCATCGGCATCCAGCCGCTGCCGTGCCGGCATGGCGATGGCCGGCGCCGATGGTCTGCGGGCCTTGCCGCACAGCGGGAAGCCCAGGTCGATGTGGTATTCGCGCTCGAGCATCAGGTCCAGCGGACGCTGGCCGGCTTCGGCGCCGATTGCCGCCAGCACCGCGTCAAGCTCGTCGCGGAGCCGCGCCCCGGCGACGAACCACAGGTTGTAGGCATGCCCGACGCGCGCATAGTTGTGGCTGACGGCGGCATGGGCGCTGACGCGCGCCGCCACGTGATCCAGCCAGGCGGGCTCCACCTTCAGCGCGGCAAGCGTGCTGACGCCGATGGTGTTGGGAGCGAAGACCGCGCCGATGCGGCTGATGCGGCCGGCGCCCAGGTCGCGCGCCAGCAGGCCCAGCACGGCCTGCTCGCTCATGCCGTGTGCATCGGCCACGCTCTGAAACGGGCGCGGCTGGAGCGGAAAATCCCGCTGGATCTGGTTGTAGAGTTGACGTTCGTCGTACATAGCCGGTGTGGTGGGTCTACATGCCGAAGCGCTGCGCGCGAACGGTGAAGAAAATGCCGCTGGGATTGTCGGCCGGCAGCGTGGCCAGCCGCGCGAAGCTGGCGGTGTCGTAGACCTCGACGCGGTCGTCGTCGCGGCATGACAGCCATACGGCTTCGCCCTTGGGCGTGAATTCCATATGCAGCACGCCCCGGCATGGCTTGAGCGTGCGCACCACCTGGCGCGTGGCGGTGTCGATCACCTGCACGGTGTCGTTGTTGGGAAACGCAAAGTTGACCCAGACCTGCCGCCCGTCCGGGCGCGCCATCACGAAGACCGGCTGGCCGGCCAGCGCCACGCGGCCGCTCTCCTGCCATCCGCGCGCGGGGTCGGCCACCAGGACCTCGTGGCGCCCTACCGCCGGCAGCCAGGCCTGGCCCTGCGCCATCGCCCAGCCGCGCAGGTGCGGCATCTTGTAGACCGGCAAGCGGGTCTCACCGCGGCCGTAGCCCGCCATCACCTTGCGGGCCGCCAGCGGGGTCTGCCACAGATCCACCAGCGCGAGGCCGTCCTCGCCGAAGAGGCCGGCGAGGTACCAGCGGCCATCGGGCGTGACCAGCCCGTCGTACGGCTCGCGGCCGGCATCCAGCCGGGTGACTTGCGGATGGCGCGGATCGGCGGCGTCGATGATCCAGATTTCGCCGGATTCGAACAGGCTGGCGGCCAGGCGCCGGCCCGGCAGGTCGGCCAGGCCAACCACCTTGGAGCGGCGGCCGTCGCGGCCGATGGCGGGGATCTCGGCCAGCGGCTCCAGCGTGGCGGCATCGAACAGCCGGATGCCGCCAGGCTCGTAGTTCTGCGCGGCGACCACGCTGCCGTCCTGCAGGATGGCGCCGCCGATGCTGTTGCCGGCCTGCATCACGCGATGCGTCACGCGCGCTTGCAGCAGGTCCACGCGCGAGAGGCCGCCGTCGCGGCCGAAGACATAGGCATAGCGGCCGTCGCGCGAGAACACCACGCTGGCGTGCGAGAGGTCGCCGAGCCCGGCCACGGTGGCAAGCCGGGTCATGCCGGTGGTTTCCACCACCTGAATGCGCCCGGCGGCGCGCTCGATCACCACGCCCAGGTCGCCGGTGCCGCGCGTGGTCTCGGCCGCGCCACGCCCGCCGCCCGCGCAGCCAGTCAGGCCGGCGGCGGCCAGCACCAGCGCGGCGGCCAGCTTCAGCGGGCCATGTGCGCGGGAGGAAGTACGGCGGGCGGGTCGCCCGCCTGGAGTCGCTCGATCAGCCATGCTGCCTCGTCTTGCGTCATGAAGGGTTGCCAGGGGGGCATCGCGGTGCCGGGGCGGCCTTGCAGCACGGTTGCCACCAGGCCCTCGCCAGGCTTGCCGGCCAGCGCCGGCGCGGTGAGCGGCGGCCCCAGGCCGCCCCGCATCGTCATGCCGTGGCAGGCGCCGCAATCGTCGCGCAGCCAGCGCGCCAGTTGCTGCTGCCGTGCCGGCGCCGGATCGGCTGCCGCGGCGGGTGTCGCCGCCGCAGCCGCCACGGCGGCGCAAACCAGCGCGGCCGCCATGGCCCGGCGCATGCCTACAGGCTGAGCACCCATTTGGCCAGCGTGCCGGCTTCCGCCTCGCTCACGCGGTTGGCGGGCATCGGAATCGGTCCCCACTTGCCGCTGCTGCCCTGGAGGATCGACTGGACCAGCTGCTTCTCGCTGTCCTTGCTGCCCTTGTACTTCGCGGCCACGTCCTTGAAGGCCGGCCCCACGAGCTTCTTGTCGACGGCGTGGCAGGCCATGCAGGCCTTGCTGCCGGCCAGCTCGGCGCTGGCATATGCGGCCGCCGGCAGGAAGGCGGCGATCAGCGCCGCGGCGATGGTGTTCCTTGCATGCATGATGGCTCCAGTTGGAAATCGCTCAGTAGACGTCGTGCTGGGTATTGAACGCGTTGAACTTGCCCGTGGGCGTGATCAGGCGCGGGTCCTTGATCACGGTCTTGAGCGTGCGCGTCTTGTCGTCAACCACCACCAGCGCGGATTCACCATCCTTGGTGCCCCAGACCGAGAACCAGACCTCGTCGCCGGCCTTGTTGTACTCCGCCTGCACCACACGCTTGGCGCCGTCGCCCTTGAGCTGCGCCCACTGCGCGATCGGCAGCACCTTGTAGCCGTCCTCGAGCTTGCGGGTGTCGAACACCGCGACCGACTGGTTGAGCTTGGCATCCGGGTTGAGCGGGGTGTCCACCCACAGGTTCTGCGACTTCGGGTGCGTCTTGATGAACAGCGAGCCGCCCCCCTGCCCCTTCACGGTTTGCACGACCTTCCACGCTTGCGGCTTGTGGCGGACGGGGTCGGTCCCGATCAGGCTGACGGTCTCGTCGCCGAGATGGCTGGTGGCCCACACCGGACCGTACTTCGGATGGACGAAGTTGGCGCCGCGCCCGGGGTGGGGCGTCTTGCCCACGTCGACCAGCGCGGCCAGCTTGTCTTCCTTGGTGTCGACCACGGCAATCTTGTTGGAGGCGTTGGCCGCCACCATGAAGTAGCGCCCGCTCGCATCGAAGCCGCCGTCATGCAGGAACTTGGCCGAATCGATGGTGGTGGTCTTCAGGTTGTTCAGGTCGGCGTAGTTGACCATCATGATCTTGCCGCTCTCCTTGGCCGTGATCACGAACTCGGGATGGAAGTGGCTGGCCACGATCGAGGCCACGCGCGGCTCCGGGTGATATTCGTTGTCCACGGTCATGCCGCGCGTCGAGACCACCTTGAGCGGCTTGAGCGAGTCGCCCTCCATGATCACGTACTGCGGCGGCCAGTAGGTGCCCGCCACCGCGTACCTGTCCTCATAGCCCTTGTACTTGGAGGTCTCCACCGAGCGGGCCTCCAGCCCGACCTTGACCTCGGCGACGATGTCCGGCTTGGGCAGCCACAGGTCGATCAGATCGACCTTGGCGTCGCGCCCGATCACATACAGGTAGCGGCCCGAGGCCGACATGCGCGAGATATGCACCGCATAGCCGGTCTTGACGATGGTGATGATCTGCTTGCTGTCGCCGTCGATCAGCGCCACCTCGCCGGCGTCGCGCAGCGTCACCGAGAACAGGTTGTCGAGGTTGTACGCATTCATCTTGCGCGTGGGGCGCTGCGCCACCGGCACAATGTCCTTGCGGCTCTTCTCGATGTCGGCCAGCGAGAATTCGGGCGGCGTGGGCGGGTCCAGCTGGATATAGCGCGCCATCAGGTCCACCTCGGGGTCCGACAGGTCGCCCGAGGTGCCCCAGTTTGGCATGCCCGCCGGGCTGCCGTACTTGATGAAGGTCTTCAGGTATTCGGTACCACGCTCGCGCGTGAGGTCTGGCGTCAGGGGCTTGCCGGTGGCGCCCTTGCGCAGCACGCCATGGCAGCCGGCGCAGCGTTCGAAGTAGATCTGGCGCGCCTGGTTGAACTCGGCCGGCGTCAGCGCCGGCACGGCGGCGCCGGGCGCTTGCGGCGGCACTGCGGTGTCCGCGCTGGCAATACCGAACCAAAGGGAAAGCGGCAGTGCCGCCAGTGCGGGGAACATCCGGTATTTCGCTTTCATATGTTCTTCTTTAGCGAGTTGGGGAAACCGCGGGGCCTTTGTCACGCTATCCATCGCGCGACAAAGGCCTTGCATCAGGATGTCGCAGAAATGCCAGAGTCCGGTTGACGGGTGTCAAGCAGTCTGCGGCGGTGTTGCTTATCGGTTCATGGCCATGTGTGCGATGCCATCAGCGCGGCGCGGCATTCAGGCGTCCATCGCGCGCGACCTGCGCCGGCGCCCTGCCGAGCAGCCCGAGCACCACCTGCAGCGCCATCGAGAGCGCGCCGATGATGAACACCACATCGCCGAAGGTGCGCACCCAGCGCAGCGTCTGCAGCAGCGGCTGCTGCATGAAAGCCTCGCTGCGCGCATACCACAGCCCCTGGCTGGCGCTGGCGTGGAACTGGATGATGCCGATCGGGAACAGGCTGGTGCCGATCATGAGCACCAGGCCGGCGTTGAGCCCCCAGAACGCCGTCCTGGCCAGCCCCTCGTTCAGCACGTGGTGGGGCCTGATATAGCGCAGCACCAGCAGCGTGAAGCCCAGCGCCAGGAAGCCATAGACCCCGAACAGCGCCGCATGGGCGTGCACCGGCGTGGTATTCAGGCCCTGCACGTAGTACAGCGAGATCGGCGGGTTGATCATGAAGCCGAACACGCCGGCGCCGAGCATGTTCCAGAACGCCACCGCGACGAAGCACATCAGCGGCCATTTCAGGTTGGCCATCCAC
>Ga0255338_1000898_pt1 | contig 69818 bp, 70 predicted proteins | sample MeOH1_35cm_T4_19_FD_203715 | JGI IMG/M metagenome (GOLD analysis project Ga0255338, IMG submission 203715) | Sandy soil microbial communities from University of British Columbia, Vancouver, Canada - MeOH1_35cm_T4_195 | ecosystem: Engineered > Artificial ecosystem > Sand microcosm > Unclassified ... | reverse complement strand
TCAGCGTCATCCGCGATACGCTGGCGCCCCCCGATACCGGCGCGATCGTGATGGCGACCGTCATGCCCCCGAGCCCGGCCGAATAGTTGCGCTGCTGCGATTGCAGCATGCCGGTCAGCGTCCGGGCCGGGCCGCTGCGGTCGATCGTGGTGGCGAGGTCGATCGCGAAGGCGCGCTTGTATCCGTCCAGGATCACCGTCCCCAGCGCGCCCTGGCGCGCATCGCCCATCGGGGCGGAAAGCATGGCGTTGAGGCTGAACGACACCACCGAATGGGTGCCGGCGACCGAGCTCGTCCCGAGCGGCGAGAACGCCTTGGTCAGGTCGAGCACGCCCTGGCCATAGATCGCATCGTCGCCGACCGCCCCGGCATCGCGTGCCGACTGGTACAGGATGTCGACGATCTGCGCGCCGGTCAGGTTGGGAAAGGCCTGGGCGAGCAGGGCCGCCGCGCCGGCGATCTGCGGGGCGGAAAAGGAGGTGCCGCTCCAGGAGAAGGCGGTGTCGTTCAGGCCCGGGGCGCGGACTGACTCGCCGACGGCCGTCAGGTAATGCGCGATCGAATTGCCCGCACGGTTGCTGAACGCGGAGATCGCGTCCCCGCCGGGCGTGCGCGCATTGTTCGCGCCGACCGAGCCGGCGATGATCACCAGGCCGCGTGCCTGCGCCAGGTTGGCGAACTGCGCGAAGGGATCGGGGTCGACCGCCGTGTCCGGATGCGTGTCATAGTCATTGCCGGCCGAGACGACGATGATGATGCCCGCCGCGGTGGCCCGGTTGACCGCGTCGATCACGGTGCTGTTCGCCGCCTCGCCGCCGAGCGAGATGTTGATGACGCGCGCGCCGTTGGTCCGGGCGAGATCGATCCCCTTCGCGATCGCGCTGTCCCCGAACGAACAGCCATCGCCCGAGCTGTCCGCGCAGCTCCCCGGCGTATCGGCCCGCGCCACGATCAGCGTCGCGTCGAAGGCGATGCCGTGTGTCCCCGCGCCGTTCCGGCGGCCGGCGATGGTGAAGGCGACGGCAGTTCCGTGGCCGCCTTCGTCGTCGATCGTGGCGTTCCCCGCGACCGGGGCCGATGCGGCGGAGATGCGGTCGCCGAATTCCTGGCTCTGCAGGTCGATGCCGCTGTCGATCACCGCGACCTTGATGCCGAGCCCGGTCGCGGCCACCTGATAGGCGGCGAGCGCATTGGCCGAAACCGCGCCTACCGTGGCGCGATATTCCGCCGTGTCATAGCCGGTCGGCGTGGGGGTCGGAACCGGCGTGGGCGCGGGCGTGGGCGTGGGCGTCGGGGCTGGTGCAGGCGCGGGCGCGGGCGCAGGGGTCGGCGTCGGCGTGCTGCCGACCCCGCCGCCCCCGCCACCGCCGCTGCAGGCGCTGGCCGCCAGAAGCCAGGCAAGCGCGGTCGACCGCAACAGGTGCGGCTTGATGATTGCAGTCATGTTGGTTCCCACCCGTTCGGCAAGGAGCGCGGCTTGCGTTGTTTTCCTTTACGTCACCGCTGCCTGACGACACGCCCCCGTACCCGTCCACTTGCCTTGCCCCCGGCGCGACGCGCGCCTAGAGCCCGGCACCATGCTCGCGCGTCTCGAACCCATCCGCAACTGGATTTTCGATCTCGACAACACGCTGTATCCGGCGAGCGCCCGCCTGTTCGAGCAGATCGACCGCAAGATGGGCGCCTATATCGCCGATCGTTTCGGCTGCGACCTGGTCGAGGCGAGGCGCATCCAGAAGGGATATTTCCACGGCCACGGCACCACGCTCGCAGGGCTGATGGCCGAGCATCAGGTCGATCCGCACCAGTTCCTCGATTTCGTCCATGATATCGAGATGGACGTGCTGGAGGAGAATCTGCCCCTCGCCGCCGCGATCGCCAAGCTGCCGGGGCGCAAGATCGTCTTCACCAATGCCGATACGCCTTATGCCGGTCGCGTGCTCGACCGGCTCGGGCTCGGCGCCAGCTTCGAGGCAATCCATGACATCCATGCGATGGACCTCAAGCCGAAGCCGCAGGAATCGGCCTATGCCGGCCTCTGTGCCGCCTTCGGCATCGATCCCGCCGAGAGCCTGTTCGTCGAGGACATGGCGCGCAACCTGAAGCCGGCCAAGGCGATCGGGATGACGACCGTCTGGGTCGACAACGGCTCCGAGCAGACGCCCGACATGGATCGCAGCTATATCGATTTCACGACGCACGATCTCCGGCACTGGCTGGAAGAGATATTGGAGAAGGCATGAGCGACTTGCAGGGAACGATCGAAGCAGCCTGGGATGCGCGCGACACGGTGAACCTCGATACGCGCGGCGCGATCCGCGACGCGGTCGAGAGCGCGATCGCCCAGCTCGATTCGGGCGCGGCGCGCGTTGCCGAGCCTGACGGCGAAGGCGGCTGGCGCGTCAACCAGTGGCTCAAGAAAGCAGTGCTGCTCTCCTTCCGCCTCAACGACATGGCGGAGATCGCCGGCGGCCCGGGCGGCGCCAACTGGTGGGACAAGGTTCCCTCGAAGTTCGAGGGCTGGGGCGGCGGCGAGTTCCGCCAGGCCGGCTTCCGCGCCGTGCCGGGCGCGATCGTCCGCCGCGGCGCGTTCATCGGCAAGGGCGCCGTGCTGATGCCGAGCTTCGTCAATCTCGGCGCCTGGGTCGGCGAGAACACCATGGTCGATACCTGGGCGACGGTCGGCAGCTGCGCACAGATCGGCAGCAACGTCCATATCTCGGGCGGCGCCGGCATCGGCGGCGTGCTCGAGCCGCTCCAGGCCGGCCCCGTCATCATCGGCGACGGCGCCTTTATCGGCGCGCGCTCCGAGGTCGCCGAAGGGGTCCGCGTGGGCGAGGGCGCCGTGCTCTCGATGGGCGTCTATCTCGGTGCCTCGACCAAGATCGTCGACCGCGCCACCGGCGAGGTCTTCCGCGGCGAGGTGCCTCCCTATGCGGTGGTCGTGCCCGGCAGCATGGGCGGCGGGGACGGCAAGCCGTCGCTCTACTGCGCCGTGATCGTCAAGCGCGTCGACGAGCAGACCCGCTCCAAGACCAGCATCAACGAACTGCTGCGCGATTGATGCGCCGGCTCGCCGTCCTGCTCCTGCTGCTTGCGGCCGCGCCGGCGCCGCAGGCCCTGCCGGTCGAGGCGGCGCAGGTCGTCCGGACGCTGCCGCATGATCCCGATGCCTTCACTGAAGGCCTCTTCTACAAGGACGGCTATCTCTACGAGAGCACGGGCCGGGTCGGGCAATCGACCATCCGCAAGGTCGATCCGGAGACCGGCAGGCCGGTGCGCAGCATCACCGTGCCCCCGCCCTATTTCGGCGAGGGCATCGCGCCCGTCGGCAGGCAGATCGTCAGCCTCACCTGGCAGCATCATATCGGCTTTCGCTGGACGCTCGACGGCTTCCGCAAGCTCGGCCACTTCACCTATCGCGGCGAAGGCTGGGCGCTGACCAGCGACGGCAAGTCGGTCATCATGTCGGATGGCAGCGCTTCGCTGCGCTTCCTCGATCCGGCCACGATGAAGGAGCGCCGCCGCCTCGCCGTCACCGCCAACGGCCAGCCGCTCGATCAGCTCAACGAACTCGAATATGTCGATGGCGAGATCCTCGCCAATATCTGGCGCACCAACGACATCGCCCGCATCGATCCCGCGACCGGCAAGGTGGTCGGCTGGATCGACCTGACCGACATCGTGCGCACCGTCCGCCCGACCGACCCCGACGCCGTCGCCAACGGCATCGCCTGGGACGAAAAGCGGCGTCGCCTGTTCGTAACCGGCAAGAACTGGCCCCTGCTCTTTGAAATCAAGCCGCCCAGGGGCTGACGGGTTCTTCCGTATTCACAAGCACGCGGCGAATAGCGGGAACGCAGTCTCGACAACGTCACAACCCGCTCCTATCCCGCCCGCAACATCTGAGGGGATTCCACGCCACATGACCACCGCCAGCAAGGTTCTCGATCGCGTCCTCGTGCTCGAAATGGTCCGCGTCACCGAAGCGGCGGCGATCGCCGCGTCGAAGCTCGTCGGTCGCGGCGATGAAAAGGCGGCGGATGCCGCCGCAGTCGAGGCGATGCGCGAGGCGCTGAACGAGCTGTACATGGACGGCACGGTCGTGATCGGCGAAGGCGAGCGCGACGAGGCGCCGATGCTGTTCATCGGCGAGAAGGTCGGCTCGGCGATCGGCCGGGGTCCGAAGATCGACATCGCGCTCGATCCGCTGGAAGGCACCACGATCTGCGCGACGGCCGGCCCCAACTCGCTCGCCGTGCTGGCGATCGCCGAGGAGGGCGGCCTGCTCAACGCGCCCGACGTCTATATGGAAAAGATCGCGATCGGCCCGGGCTATCCGGAAGGCCTGATCGATCTCGACCGGACGCCGACCGAGAACGTCACCGCGCTGGCGGCGGCCAAGGGGGTCCATCCTTCCGATATCATCGCCTGCGTGCTCGATCGCCCGCGCCACGAAAAGCTCATCGCCGAGCTTCGCGCGCTCGGCTGCGGCATCATGCTGATCGGTGACGGCGATGTCGCCGGCGTGATCGCGACGACCAATCCCGAGACCACGATCGATATCTATCTCGGCTCCGGCGGCGCCCCCGAAGGCGTGCTGGCGGCCGCGGCGCTGCGCTGCGTCGGCGGCCAGTTCAAGGGCCGGCTGATCTTCCGCAACGATGACGAGCGCGCCCGCGCCGCCAAATGGGGCGTGGTCGACCTCGACAAGCAGTATGATCTCACCGAACTGGCCAAGGGCGACTGCATCTTCGCCGCGACCGGCGTCACGGACGGCTCGCTGCTCGCCGGGGTGAAGCGCAAGGCGACCGTGATGACCACCGAGAGCGTCGTGATGCGCGCCAGCTCGGGCACCGTGCGCTGGGTCAAGGGCGAGCACCGGATCTGAGCCGCCCTTTCCGCGGTGCCGTGGCTGTGGCAAAAACGGCCATCGCCCTATCGGAGTCCGCATCGATGAAGACCGCAGCCCTCGCCTCCGCGCTGGTCCTTCTCGCCCTTGGCGGGTGCGACCAGTCGTCGCCCCGGGACAATGCCGTGGTCGCGACCCCGGCCGCGACGCCCGAGGCGCCCGATTATTACGCCAGGCGGATCGATGCGCTGTCCGCGAAGCAGCGCGACGGCGTCCTGGCCCGCGCCATCAAGGACGCCGGCGGCGACTGCCCGGCACTGACCGGCTCGGAAACCCATGCGCCGGTCGAGGGGCATCGCGCCTGGACGGCGCATTGCGCGGCGGGAAAGGACATCCGGGCGCTCGACTGGATCGTGATCCTCGATCCGGGCGGCGTCATGCGCATCGTGCGCCCGGGCGCGCTCTGACCGGCTCAGCGCCGCCGGAACCGCGCCTCGTCCTCCGCGCCGGCGATCAGCGCCTGTGCCCGGTCCACCGCCGTGCTGATGTCGCCCGCGCGCTTCATTGCCGCCGCGCGCCGATACTGGGCCAGGGCCGCCGGATAATCCCCGCGCTGCTCGGCGCATAAGCCGAGGTTGAACACGGTCGAGAGCTGCCCGGGCTGGGCGGTGTCGATTTCGGACCAGGCCGTACAGGCCGCCACGACATCGCGCTGCGACAGTTTGACGACATCCTTGAAGCGGGTGCCGAGCTCCTTCGACAGGCCGGCACGATCTTCGCGGAAGCGGATCTTGTAGGTCTCGCCATGCGGCGCGATCTCACCGCGCACCTCGCCGGCGATCCCGTCGATCATCCGCGCGATCGTGTCCTCGGCGCTGTTCGGCGGGCTCTCGCCGGGGCACCAGCTCACCGTCTCGCTGCGCGGCTTGGTCGCGGTATAGACGATCGCGCTGTCGGCCGTCCGCACGATGCGCAGCGAGGCCGTCAGGCTCGTCGTCCGCTCGGTGCAGGGAACGGGCACATCGGCGTGCTTGGTGCACTCCCCCTCGCGTTCGCCCTCCTTCGGCGCGGCGCGCTCGACGCAGCGATTGCGGGTCAGCTGCACCCGGTGCTCCTCCCAGTCCGACGTGGCCGATCCGCTCATCACGCCTTGCGCCCGCGCCGGCCCGACGCCGCCCGCGCCGAGCAGGGTGAAGTGCCGCCCGCCGCCATTCTCGGCCTGCGCGAGCGCGCTGCCGATCGCATTGGCAAGCTGTTCGCCGTCGCGCCCGGAAAAGCGATCGATCGCCAGCCGCCGCAAATAGCTCGCCTCGCGGTTCTGCGCCGGAAAGCGCCCCGAAATGGTAATCGTCTCCGCCTGCAGCCCGCCTGCCAGGGCGAATACTGCGAGCGCGGCGACGCGCGTGGCGGTGCGGCGCATGAAGAAGCTGACCATGGCAATCCCCCCGGATCGATTGAGTCGACCGCGTAACGTTATCGCGGGCGCGCTTCTCCGCCGCAACCGCCTTGTCGGGGTGCGCGACGGCGCCGCACAAGACGGTTGACCCCCAGCCGCCCGCCGGAGCAGACCGCACCGACAATCAAGGAGAGCGAATGTGAGCGAGTCACTGACGGGGCTGGAATTGCGGTCGACGGTCACCAGCGGCGGCGAGTTGCGGCTCGATCTCGTCGAGGTCACGCTGGATCCGCCCGGTCCCGACGAGGTGATCGTGCGGGTGGAGGCATCGCCGATCAATCCCTCCGATCTCGGGCTGCTGCTCGGCCCGGCGGACCTGTCGACCATGGCGGCGGGCGGAACGGCCGATCGCCCGACCCTGGCTGCCTCCATCCCGCCGCAGCGCATGCCGGCCATGGCCGCGCGCCTGGATGAATCCATGCCAGTGGGCAACGAAGGCGCGGGCACCGTCGTGCAGGCCGGGGAGAACGCCACCGCGCTTCTCGGCAGGAAGGTCGGCATGCTCGGCGGCGCGATGTACACCCAGTATCGCAAGCTGCCCGTGCGCGACTGCATCGCGCTGCCCGAAGGGGCAAGCGCGGCGGACGGCGCCTCGATGTTCGTCAATCCGCTCACTGCGCTCGGCTTTACCGAGACGATGAAGGCCGAGGGCCACAAGGCGCTCGTCCACACCGCCGCCGCTTCGAATCTCGGCCAGATGCTCAATCGCATCTGCCTCGCCGACGGCATCCCGCTGGTGAACATCGTGCGCAGCGAGGAACAGGCGGCGATCCTGCGCGCGATCGGCGCGACGCACATTGTCGACAGCAGCGCGCCCGATTTCACCACGACGCTGACCGACGCGATTGCCGAGACCGGCGCGACGCTCGGTTTCGACGCGATCGGCGGCGGCAAGCTCGCCGGCCAGATCCTCACGGCAATGGAAGCCGCCGCCAACCGCAACGCCGCGAGCTACAGCCGCTACGGCTCCACGACCTTCAAGCAGGTCTATATCTATGGCGCGCTCGATCTGGGGCCGACCATCCTCGACCGCGCCTTCGGCATGTCGTGGAGCCTCGGCGGCTGGCTGCTGACGCCGTTCCTGCAAAAGGCCGGCCGCGAGGTCACCGCGCGGCTCCGCCAGCGCGTGGCCGACGAACTGACCACGACCTTCGCCAGCCACTATACCGCGACGATCAGCCTCGCGGATGTGCTGCGCCCGGAGATCGTGCGCGCCTATCAGCGCAAGACGACCGGGGAGAAATATCTGATCGATCCGAGCGCCTGACACCCGGATACGAAAAGGGCCCCGCCGGATGCTCCGGCGGGGCCCGTTCAGGTCGCTTCGAAAGCGATCAGCGGCAGCGGACGTTGCTGTTCTGGTCGATCGACTTGCCCGCCAGCGCGCCGAGCGCACCGCCGATCAGCGTTCCTGCCGCGCGGTTGTGCCCACCATCGATGATATTGCCCAGGATACCGCCGCCGACTGCGCCGATGATCAGCCCGGTCGTCCCGTCATTGCGCTTGCAATAATAGCGCCCGTCCGACCCGCGATAGACCTGATCCTGCGACGTCAGCTGGCGCTCGGTGTAGCGCGGGTCGTCGCGATAGTAGCGCGACGCATCATAGTCGGTCGCGAAGCGGCGATCGTCGTCGCGCGCGGCCGTGCCATTATAGTCGTTCCGGCCATTGCCATAACCGCCGCGATCATTGTTGCGCGCCCAGCGGACCCGCTGGCTCAGGTCGTCGAGGCGCCGGTTGATCATGTCGCGCCGTTCGGGCGTCATCCGGCCGCGCTGGCGGGCAACGTCGGAACGGATGCGGTTGAGCTGATATTGCACGTCGCGCACTTCGCGGCGATTGAGGCTGCCGTCGGCGATGCCGCGATCGATGCGCTGCTGCAGAAAGGCGATGCGCTCGCGCGGCCCCTCGGGTGCGCCACGCCAGAAGGCCTCACGGTCCCAGCCGTTGCCGGCGGTCGTGCCGTTCTGCCAATTTTGCGGACGCTGCGCGGCCAGCGGCGCGCAGCTGATCGCTGCAAGCGCTACGGCGCTGCACAAGGTGATGATCTTCATAAACTCTCCTGAAATCCGGAATCGCATAGATACGATTGCGAACTGAACTCCTCAGCCGCGATAAAGTGCCATGCGCGGGCCACCCGGCTTGCCGCCGATGCCGCTCCCGATTGACTTCCGCCTCGCCGGCCTTTGAGATGTCGCGCGTCCAGCCACGGAGATTGTCGTGCATCATCTGAAATCCGCCTGCGCAATCGCCGCGCTGCTGATCGGCGCAGCAACGCCCGTTCTCGCCGGACGCCCCCAGGCGGTCCCCGCCACTACCGAACCGGCGACGCAATCGCCCTATCTCTTCGAAGAGGTGATGGTGCCGATGCGTGACGGCGCAAGGATGCAGACCGTCATCCTGCGCCCGCGCAACCAGACTGGGCCGCTCCCGATCCTCTTCTCGCGCACGCCCTATGGCGTCAGCCTCACGCCGCCGAAGTCGGTTCCGAAGACCTGGGCGGCGCTCGACCGGGACGGCTATATCTTCGTCCAGCAATCGATGCGTGGGCGCTTCAAGTCCGACGGCGTCTTCACCCTCTCCACCGCGGTCCACCCGAACGACCCGAAGGCGGTCGACGAAGCGACCGACGCCTATGATTCGATCGACTGGCTGGTGAAGAACGTGCCGAACAACAATGGCAAGGTCGGGATGTGGGGCGTCTCCTATCCCGGCTTCGCCGCGGCCGTCGCGCTCGCTCATCCGCATCCGGCGCTGAAGGCGGTCAGCCCGCAGGCGGCATGGATCGATTACTGGAAGAGCGACGACCTCCATCGCAACGGCGCGCTCCGCCTCACCTACGCCACCGACTGGGTTTCCTCGCTCCAGATCGACAAGACCGACAACGCCACCTTCAATTACGACAGCTATGACACCTATGACTGGTTCCTGAAGATCGGGCCGGTCGAGAATATCGACAAGCTCCACTTCAAAGGGCGGGTGCCGATGTTCACCGCGTTGCTCGACCATCCCAACCATGACAGCTTCTACACCGATCAGCGCTGGAGCGATTCGCTCGGCAAGACGGTGGTCCCGACGCTCAACATCGCCGGCTATTGGGACCAGGAGGATCCCTGGGGTTCCTGGCAGATCTATTTCAAGCAGGCGCGGAACGACCCCGATCACCTCGCGACGATGGTCGCCGGGCCGTGGAGCCACGGCTATTGGCGCAGGCCGGCCGATAATCTCGGGCCGATCCCTTATGGCGTGGAGAGCGGGCAGCAGTTCCAGGAGAAGATCGAGGCGCCCTTCTTCGCCTATTGGCTCCACGGCAGGGGCACCCGTCCCGATGCCGGCGTGAAGAGCTTCCAGAGCGGAAGCTGGACCTGGCATGATTACAAGAGCTGGCCGCCGGCCGGCGCGACCGTCACCGCCCTGTTCCTGCGCGCCGACGGCTCGCTTTCCTTTACCGCACCTGCCGCGGGCGAGGGCTGCCGCGATTATGTCTCGGACCCCGCCAACCCGGTGCCGTTCCGCCAACGGCCGATGTCGGGCACCTATCTCAGCCCCGACTGGCAATGGTGGGAGGCAGCCGATCAGCGCTTCCTCGGCGGCCGCCCGGACGTGCTGAGCTATATGAGCGAGCCTCTTTCAGCAAACATCACGGTAACGGGCAGCGTCGCCGCGAAGCTGATGGCATCGACCAGCGGTACCGACAGCGATTTCGTGGTGAAGCTGATCGATGTCTTTCCGGACAATTATGTGAAGAACCCCGATCAGCTGGCGCCGGGCGACTATGCGAAATCGCTCAACGGCTATCAGTTGCCGATCGCGATGGACGTACGTCGCGGGCGTTTCCTGGCCAGCGACACCGCGCCCCAGGCGCTGGTGCCGGACAAGGTAGTCGCGTGGGATGTGCCCCTGCGCGAGCATGACCATGTATTCCTCAAGGGCCACCGCATCATGGTGCAGGTCCAGTCGAGCTGGTTCCCGATGCTTGATCGCAATCCGCAGAAATTCGTGCCCAACATCATGCGCGCCAAGGCAAGCGACTTCGTGAAGGCGACGCAGAAGGTGTGCGCGGGCTCGCAGATCGAACTGCCGGTGGTGAAGTGACCACCGCTGCACTAGGACGTCAGTTCTTCAGCCGCCATCCGGTTCTGAAGATCCAGCCGATCGCGATCAGGCAGGCAACGAGGAACAGCGCGGTCACGCCGAGGCTGATGCCGACGCTGACGTCACCCTTGCCGAAGAAGCTCCAGCGGAAGCCGCTCACGAGATAGACCACCGGGTTGAACAGGCTCACCGTCCGCCACGGCTCGGGCAGCATGTCGATCGAATAGAAGGAGCCGCCGAGGAAGGTCAGCGGCGTGATCAACAGCGCCGGGACGAAGCTCAGCTGCTCGAAGCCCTTGGCCCAGATCCCGATGATGAATCCGAACAGGCTGAAGGTGACGCTGGTCAGCAGCAGGAAGGCGAGCATCGCAAAGGGGTGGACGATGTGCAGCGGCACGAAAAATCCCGCCGTCGCGAGAATGATCAGGCCCAGGATGATCGACTTGGTCGCCGCCGCGCCGACGAACCCGACGACCATCTCCATCGCCGAAACCGGCGCTGACAGCAGCTCGAACATCGTGCCGGTGAACTTGGGAAAATAGATGCCGATCGAGGCGTTGGAGATGCTGTTGGTCAGCAGCGACAACATGATCAGCCCGGGCACGATGAAGCTGCCATAGCCGACGCCGCCGACCTGCTGCATCCGTGGCCCGATCGCACCGCCAAACACGATGAAATAGAGCGAGGTCGTGATTACCGGGGTGACCAGGCTCTGCCAGAAGGTGCGCAGCGCGCGCGCCATTTCGAAGCGGTAGATCGCCCAGACGCCGTGCGCGTTGATCGCCGGAGCGCGGTCCGATGCCGCGCTCATGCCGCCGCCTCCTCGGGCTTGCGTTCGACAAGGTCGACGAAGATATCCTCGAGCGAGCTCTTATGGGTTTCCAGGTCCTTGTACCAGATCCCCAGTTCGCCGAGCTTGCCCAGGAGCGCCGGAATGTGCTCGTCCTCGGCATTGAAGCTGTAGACCAGCGTATTGCCTTCGTCCGCGAGGCTCAGCTTCCAGCTGCCGAGGTCGACGGGGATCGTCGCCATTGGGGCCTGCAGCGCAATCCGCATCTCGCGCTTGCCGAGCCGCTTCATCAACTTGTCCTTGTCCTCGACCAGGATGATACGCCCCTTGTCGATCACGCCCACGCGGTCGGCCATTTCCTCGGCCTCGTCGATATAGTGCGTGGTCAGGATGATCGTCGTCCCCTTGTCGCGCAGCCGGTGGATCAGCTTCCACATGTCACGGCGGAGCGACACGTCGACCCCGGCGGTAGGCTCGTCGAGAAACAGGATCGCGGGCTCATGCGAGAGCGCCTTGGCAATCAGCACCCGGCGCTTCATCCCGCCGGACAATTCGCGAATCTTCGCGTGGCGCTTGTCCCATAGCGACAGGTCGCGCAGCACCTGTTCGATATAGGCTTCGTTCGCCGGCTTGCCGAACAGCCGGCGGCTGAATCGAACCGTTGCGAGCACGGCTTCGAACATGTCGACCGACAATTCCTGCGGAACCAGCCCGATCAGCCGCCGAGCGCTGCGGAAGTCGGTCATCGCGTCATGCCCCAACACCGTCACGCTGCCAGAACTGGGCGTGACGATGCCGCAGATGATGCTGATCAGCGTCGTCTTGCCTGCGCCATTCGGCCCGAGCAGCGCGAAGATCTCACCCTTGGCAATGTCGAGATCGACGGGATCGAGCGCGCGATACCCCGACGCATAGGTCTTGGAGACGCCCTTTACGGACAGGATGGATTGCATGAAGCCCCTTTTCGTTGGGGCTCAGGTAGGAACGCCATCGGGCCGGAACAACCCGCGCTGCGATCAACCCTTGGCGCGCACCGCTGCGACCGCCTTCTGCAATTCCTCCAGCGGCAGCGCGCTGGAGACGACCCGGTCCCCGATCACCCAGCTCGGCGTCCCCGTCAGGCCCATCTTGCGGGCGAGTTCGAGGTTGGTCGCGATCTCCGCCTGGGCGCGCGGTGCGAATGCATTCGCCCTGGCCATGTCGAGCTTTGCCGCCCTGACCGCAGCGGCGATACTGGCCGGCGTCAGCCGCCCTCCGGCGTAGAGGGCATCGTGGAATACCTTGAATTTGCCCTGATCGGCGGCAGCAAGGCTGAGTTTCGCGGCGACCATGCTCTCGTCGCTGAGGATCGGCAGCTCGCGGAATACCACCTTCACCTTGGGATCGCTTGCGATCAGCTGGGCGATGGCGGGCAGGCTCGCGCGACAATAGCCGCAATTATAGTCGAAATATTCGACCGCGGTTACGTCCCCCTTCGGATTGCCGGCCCATGCGCTGCCGAACGGCTCCAGGATCGCGCCGGCATTGGCGGCAACCACCTTGCCCGCTTCGCTCTGCTGCGCCGCGACCTGGCGCTCCTGCAGCTTCTGCTGCGCTTCGAGCAGGATCTCGGGATGGTCGAGGATATAATCGCGGACCACGGCGCCGACCCGCGCCCGGTCAGTATCGGCGAGTGCTCCCGGCACCGCGCGCTGGAACAGCCAGAACGCGCCTGCACCGACCAGCGCGGCGACCAGCGCCAGCGCCGCGAGCGCCAGCGGGTTCTTCGAAAGGCGGTCGATCATCGGCGCTTGTACTTTTTCGGGTTGTCGTCGATTTCGTTTTGCGCGGTCATCGCGATGTCCTGCGCGCGGATCCAGTCGCTGCTGTTGGGCGGCAGCCCTTGCAGCGCCCCGCGCGCGCTATAGGCCGCCGTGCGGACATCACCGGTCATACTGGCCTGTTCCGCGGTCGCGAGCAACGCGCGCGGTTCGTCTCCCATCTGCGAATAGGCAGTGCCTAGCTGATACCAGGCGAACGGGTTCTCGTCGTCACGCGCGACTGCCTGACGCAGGACACGAACGGCTTCAGGCAGGTTCGCCTTGTCCTCGGTCGCGATCAGCGCGTGGCCGAAAGTCGTTGCGATCAGGGGGGCATTGCGCGAAAGCTCCGTGGCTTCGCGCAGGGGCGCAAGCGCATCGCGCGGCCGCCCCGCCTCGAGCAGGATCTGGCCCTTGATCTCAAGGAAATAGGGGTCGTGCGGCAATGCCTTCACGAGGGCCTCCGCCTCCGCATCGGCCTTGTCGGGGTAACCGGCCTTATGCCATGCATAGGCACGGGCATAATGCGCATAGATGGAACGGTCGGTCTCGGGAAAGTCGTTCAGCGTCTGCTTGTAATCAGCCACATAGCCTTCAAGCTTTGCCTTCACCCGCTTGAAGCGATCCTCAAGCGCGGGATCGGTCGGGTTGTTGAACGACGGTGACGCCATCACGTCCGCGGTCAGGTTCGCGATGCGGTCACCGCTGAGCGGGTGGCTCTGGGCATAGGGGTCGATATTGGCGAGGCCATAGGCATATTCCTCGCTCTGCAGCTTCTTGAAGAAGGTCAGGAGGCCGCGCCCGCTCACGCCCGACTCGCGCAGGAATTTCGCCCCCGTCGCGTCAGCGGTCGCCTCCTGCACCCGGGTAAAGGCGAGGAACTTGCCCTGCGCGGCGGTCTGGCCGGCGGCCAGAATCCCGGCACCGGCATCGCCGGCGCCCGCCGCGATCGCCGCAATGCCGATCACCATGCTGAGCAGCGTGATCCCGATCGCGGGTCGGACACCTTCGCTCTGCAGCACCACATGCCCGTCGGCGATATGGCCGAGCTCGTGGGCAATCACGCCCTGCACCTGGTTCACATTGTCCGCGGCATGGATCAGTCCGGAATGAATATAGACGGTCTGTCCGCCAACGACGAAAGCATTGATCGAATCGTCGTTGATCAGAACCACCTTGACGGTGTTGGGCGAAAGACCGGCGGCGAGAATCATGGGCCGCGACATGTCGCTGAACAGCGACTCGGTCTCGGCGTCGCGCAGGATCGATTGCGCGGCGGCTGGCTGTGCCCAGAGAAGGATGGAGGCCGCGAATGCCGCGATGAGCCGCTTCATGGCCAACATATCGCCGAGAAATCCCTGACAGGCAATTGGAGTGGCCGGGAGTCGTGCCGGCAACCGGCTGAATGATCGGTGAAGACGGGTGGGTGGAAATCAAAGGGCGGAGGAACTTTCGTTCCCCCGCCCCTTGCATCGATCATTGTCCAAAGGTTCGCTGCCACCATCCTCGGCGCGGCGATCCAGCCTCACCCGGATCCGGGTCGATCTCGCCACTCGCCGCCTCATCCGCGGGTGCCGCGCCGTCTCCGTCAAGCGGGATGGCCGGTGCTTCAGCCTCGACCGCCACCGGTTCTGCCACTGTCTCGGCCACCGGCGCGGCCGCCTTGGCACGGCGCGGGCGCTTCGGCTTGGCGGCTGGCTCTTCGGCTACCGGTTCGGGAGCAGCGACTGCTTCCGGCTCGGGGGGCACGACGATCGCTTCGGCTTCCGCCGCTGCGGCCTTGGACCGGCGGGCACGCTTGGGCTTCGCCGGTGCAGCCTCGGCCTCGGCTTCCGCCGGAGCCACTTCCACCGGTGCTTCAGCAACGACGGGCTCGGGCGCAGCGACGTCATCAGCCTTGCGCGCCCGCGGACGACGGCGCCCCTTTTTGGGTGCTTCAGCCTCGGCTTCTGGCTGCGGCGCTTCTTCGGTTACCGGCGTTTCGACAACCACGTCTGCGTCCGCGGCCTCGACCGGGACGTTATCGCCGCCTTCGGCACGATCGCCCTCGCCGCGACGGCCACCGCGACGACCGCGGCGCCCGCGACGACGACGGCCTTCGCCACCTTCGCCCGCCACCGGCTGCTCGCCGGCGAACTCGGACTCACCTTCGACGGCACCATCGGCATCCGCCTCGGCTTCCTCACCCTCGGCACCTTCGGCAGTGCCGGCGCTCTCGGGCGCACCTTCCTCGCCCTCGGGACGATTGCGGCCGCGACGTCCGCGACGGCGGCGGCGACGGCGCGACCCGCCCTCGTCATCGGCCCCACGCTCGGCACGCTCGCGCGGCTCTCTCGGCTCGCGGGGCGCGCGCGCCTCCTCGACCTGCTCCTCGTCCTCGACTTCCTCGATCTCGTCCTCGATTTCCTCGGGCAGATCCTCGTCGAATTCCTCGATCGGCGCCTCGAAGCGCGGCGCGTGCGCCGGCGGCGGTCCGGAGACCTCGACCGACATGCGCGCGCCTTCCTGCTCGCCATCCGGCGTCACCTCGACCGAGACGGCGTAGCGATCCTCGATCTCGGCCAGTTCGCCGCGCTTGCGATTAAGCAGGTAGAAGGCAGCTTCCATGCTCGCACGCAGCGTCAGGATCGACCCGCGACCGCGCGCGGCCTCGTCCTCGATCAGACGCAGTGCGGACAGTCCGGCCGACGATGCGGTCCGAACGAGCCCGGTACCCTCGCAATGCGGGCACTGGCGGGTCGATGCCTCGAGCACACCGGTACGCAGGCGCTGGCGGCTCATTTCCATCAGGCCAAAACTGGAGATACGGCCGACCTGGATGCGGGCGCGATCGTTCTTGAGCGCCTCCTTCATCGCCTTCTCGACCTTCCGGACGTTGGATCCGTTGTCCATGTCGATGAAGTCGATGACGACGAGCCCGGCCATGTCGCGCAGCCGCAGCTGACGCGCGATTTCCGCCGCGGCCTCGAGGTTCGTCGCGGTCGCGGTCTGCTCGATATTATGCTCGCGCGTGGAACGGCCCGAGTTGATGTCGATCGAGACGAGCGCCTCGGTCGGGTTGATCACCAGATAGCCACCCGATTTGAGCTGGACGACAGGGTGATACATCGCGGCAAGCTGATCCTCGACATGGCTGCGCTGGAACAGCGGCACCGGATCGGAATAGTGCTTCACCTTGCGGGCATGGCTCGGCATCAGGAGCTTCATGAACTCCTTCGCCTGGCGATAGCCTTCCTCGCCCTCGACGATCACCTCGTCGATATCACGATTGTAGATGTCGCGAATCGCGCGCTTGATAAGGTCGCTGTCGCCATAGACGAGGGCCGGTGCCGACGAAGACAGCGTGGTCTCGCGAATGCCGTCCCACAGCCGCGCCAGATAATCGAAGTCGCGCTTGATCTCGACCTTGGTGCGCTGCAGGCCCGCGGTGCGAACGATGCAGCCCATCGACGGCGGCAGCTTGAGATCCGCCATGATCGACTTCAGGCGCTTGCGATCGCCCGCATTCGAGATCTTCCGGCTGATCCCGCCGCCATGCGAGGTGTTGGGCATCAGCACGCAATAGCGGCCGGCCAGCGACAGATAGGTGGTGAGCGCCGCCCCCTTGTTGCCGCGCTCCTCCTTGACGACCTGGACCAGCAACACCTGGCGCCGGCGGATCACGTCCTGAATCTTGTAGCGGCGGCGGAGGTTCATGCGACGCTCGCGCAGGTCGTCGACTGCGTCGTCCGAACCGCCACGCTTGCGCCGGCCACGGCCGCGGCTTTCCTGCTCGCCGGCTACTTCCGGATCGGCACCGCCATCATCCTCGAAACGCTCGACCGATTCCTCATCGGGCTCGAAACCATCCTCGTGATCGTCATGCTCGTCGCCGTGCAGTTCTTCCTCGGCGTCCTGCTGCGCGCGCAGGGCGGCTTCCTCGGCGGCGTGCTCCGCCTCCTCGCGCAGCAGCGCCTCGCGATCCTCCTTCGGGATCTGGTAGTAATCGGGATGGATTTCGGAAAAAGCGAGGAAGCCGTGGCGGTTGCCGCCGTAATCGATGAACGCCGCCTGCAGCGACGGCTCGACCCGGGTAACCTTGGCTAGATAGATATTGCCCTTGAGCTGCTTGCGCTCGGCGGACTCGAAATCAAACTCCTCGATCCGGTTCCCTTTGACGACAGCCACCCGGGTTTCTTCCCGGTGGCGTGCGTCGATCAGCATACGCATGGTCATGTAATATTCTCCGGGCGCGCGGTCCGGGGCCTGGCGGCATCCGCCGCGCGCGATTGTGATGCGGCGACGTGGTGGCGGAATTGCCGCCCTTGTCCGTGCCGCTTGTGGTTTCGAAAAATGCCTCTGCTCGCGATCCACGCCCCGGCATCTGGCCCTGGGCACCCTGCGCGCTCGCGGACCCGCCGGCGTAAACCGGGCGGTGCGAGGGACAAGGGAAATGCATCATGCGAACGTCAACCTGAAGATCCGCCTCCGGCGAAGGCCGGCGCGGTCGTTGGACCGGTCAAGGCGCCAGATGAGACGCTTGCCGGTGCAATTTCATGCGTAGCATTCCAATCGCCACGCAGCAACCGGCACGTTTCTGCCGCCTTGCCGGCAATTTCATGCCGAACGGCCCGTTAACCCCGTCGCTTCACCCTGTTGGAAGGGACGGACACTTAAGCCCAATCCCGTAATCGAAAACAGGCTGACGGTAGTGTCACATTCCCGCCAGCCGCAATGACGAAAATGGGACCCCCCGCCCATGCCTTTTCGCTGGACCGTTGCCACACGGGCGCGGCATTACTCTGCCGTGTCCTTCATCCTTGCCCTTCTGGCCTTCTGGCTTGGCGGTTCGCCTGCCTGGGCGGCAACGGTCGAACGAGTCGATATCGGTGCAGACCGGATCGTGATCCGCTTCGACCAGAGCGTGGCCGATGCCTCCAGCTTCGTCCTTGCCTCGCCGCACCGCATCGCCGTCGACGTTGCCGGCGCCTCTCCCGGCGCACCGGTTGACGGCCATGGCATGGTCGCCGCGGTGCGGCAGGGGCATCATGGCATCGACGGCACGCGTATCGTGTTCGACCTGGCCCGGCCCGCGATCGTATCCGAAGGCATGTTCGGCGCCGATGGCCGCGAGTTGACGCTGGAACTCCGCACCGTCGACGATGCCAGCTTCGCCCGCGCCGCCGCGGAAGGCCGGCTGCGTTTCCTCCCACCCTTCAACATGGGCGCGGTGGTCGAGCCGCGCCGCTACGAGGTGTCCATCCCCGTGCCGCCGTCGAGCCGGCATCTCGCACTTCCCCGCGTCTATGGCGACGACAACAGCCGTCCGCTCGTCGTGATCGACGCCGGCCATGGCGGCGTCGATCCCGGCGCGATCTCGCCGATCGACGGCCGTCGCGAGAAGGACGTGACGCTGAAGATCGCCAAGGCGATCCGCGACGACCTGCTGCGGTCCGGCCGGGTCCGTGTTGCGCTGACGCGCGAGGACGATAAATTCCTCGTTCTCCAGGAACGCTACGGCATCGCCCGCAAGCTCAAGGCCGATCTGTTCATCTCGATCCATTGCGACAGCGTCGGCAGTGGCGAAGCCTCCGGCGCGACGGTCTACACCCTGTCCGAAGTCGCCTCCGACAAGGAGTCCGCGCGGCTAGCTGCCCGCGAGAACAAGGCGGACATCATCTCCGGCGTCAATCTCGCCTCGACCTCGGCCGACATCTCGTCGATCCTGATCGATCTGACCCAGCGCGAGACGATGAACAACTCGGCGAGCTTCGCGCGACTGCTCGGCCGCGAGGCCCAGCCGCTCATGCCGGTAAAGGCCAATTTCCACCGCATGGCCTCGCTGGTCGTGCTGAAGGCACCCGACATGCCTTCGATCCTGTTCGAGACGGGCTATATCTCCAATCCGAGGGACGCCGCCTTCATCGATTCCGCCGAAGGTCGCCAGCGCATCGCCGAAAGCGTGCGCCGCGCGGTCGACATCCACTTCGCGCGCCGGCTCGCTTCGACCGAATAGCCAATCCGGGATCGGGCGCACCCGTCCGATCGATCGTCCTGCGATGCGGTCAGCCGAATGATCGCTCAGCAGTGAGGCTGGCAAGCCGCGAGAATCTTGCTAGAGCCTCGGCCCTGTATGGCAACTTCCGACTCAAGCGTGAATTTTCGCCTTCGCCGAGAAGTCGACGGAATCCGTGGTTTGATCGAGCGCGCCTGGGGGCGCTGGTGGGTCAAGGTGCTCGCTGTCCTCGCTGTACTGGCGGCCGTCGGTTACGCGGTCCTCTGGTCCATCTTCGCCAGCGATCTGCCCTCGGTCGACAAGTTGCGCACCTATGAACCTCCACTGCCGACCAATGTCCGCGGGGTGGATGGCATGCCGATCCACAGCTACGCGCGCGAACGCCGTGTCGAGCTGAGCTACGAGGAGTATCCCCCCCTGCTGGTCCGGGCCTTCCTGGCGGCGGAAGACAAGACTTTCTTCGAGCATCACGGCGTCGATTATACCGGCCTGGCGGGCGCGGTGATCGACTATGTCAGCAAGGTCGGCACCGGCAAGCGTGCCAAGGGCGGGTCCACGATCACACAACAGGTCGCCAAGAACCTGTTGATCGGCAATGAATATTCGAAGACGCGCAAGATCAAGGAGGCAATCCTCGCCTATCGGATCGAGGACACGCTGACCAAGCAGCAGATCCTGGAGTTGTATCTCAACCAGATCGCGCTCGGCCGGAACGCGTTCGGCGTCGAGGCGGCCAGCTATGCCTATTTCAACAAGGAGCTGAGTCAGCTCGATCTGGCACAGATGGCCTATCTCGCGATCCTGCCCAAAGGCCCATCCAACTACGATCCCTTCCGCAACACCAAGCGGGCGCTCGAGCGGCGCAACTATGTGCTTGGCGAGATGCTCAAGAACGAGTTCATCAACCAGCAGCAGCATGACGTAGCCGTTGCCGAGCCGCTGGGCGCGGTGCCGCGACAGACGCCGAAAACGGAGATCGCCGGCGCAGGCTATTTCGTCGAGGAGGTTCGCCGCCAGCTGATCGACAAGTTCGGCGAGGACGAACGGGCCGGCCCATATAGTGTCTATTCCGGTGGCCTATGGGTACGGACCTCGCTCGACACCAAAATCCAGGCCGATGCGCAGACCGCCTTGCGGGACGGCCTGCTGCGCTTCGATCGCGGTCGCGGCTGGAGCGGCCCGCTGCGCCACGTCGCGATCGAGGGCGACGCCTGGCAACCAGCGCTGCTCAACACCAATATCAGCCTCGACTATGCCGATTGGCGGGCCGCGATCGTCACTGCGATCAGCGGCGACATGGCAACGCTCGGATTCGCTAACGGCGAGACCGGCATGCTGCCGCGCTGGGCCGCACAGATGCCCGTGCGTGGGCAGGGCGGCACCGCCTTCGCCGCGCTGAAGGTTGGCGACATTCTGGCAGTCGCCCCCGAAGGCGGCGCGTTCAGCCTGCGCGCGATTCCGAAAATCTCGGGCGGCTTCGTGGTCGAGGAACCAGCGACCGGCCGGGTGTTCGCCATGCAGGGCGGCTTCGATTCGAGCGTCCAGGCGTTCAACCGTGCGACCCAGGCGATGCGGCAGCCGGGCTCGACGATCAAACCGATCGTCTACGCCGCCGCGCTGGAGGGCGGGATGACGCCGGCCTCGATCATCATCGATGGACCGTTCTGCGTCTATCAGGGCGCCAAGCTCGGGCAGAAATGCTTCAAGAATTTCGGCGGCGGCGGCTCAGGGCCGCACACGATGCGCTGGGGTGTCGAACAGTCGCGCAACCTGATGACGGTGCGCGCCGCGTCGCAGACGGGCATGGAGCATGTCGTCTCGCTGATGGACCGCATCGGCGTCGGCAAATATCCGCCCTATCTTTCCTTTGCGCTCGGCGCCGGCGAGACGACCGTGTCGCGCATGGTCAATGCCTATGCCATCCTCGCCAACCAGGGCCGCGCCCATCCGGCGACGCTCATCGACTTCGTGCAGGATCGCCACGGCAAGGTCGTCTGGCCGGAGAATTGGCGCCCGTGCGACCGGTGCAACGCACCGGACTGGAACGGCAAGGCGATGCCCCGGCCCGTAACCCGCGGCAAGCAGGTCGTGGATGCGATGAGCGCCTATCAGATGGTCCATATCGCCGAGGGCGTGATCCAGCGCGGCACCGCGACGGTGCTGCGCGATCTAGACCGGCCGATGTTCGGCAAGACGGGCACCAACTCGGGGCCGACCGACGTGTGGTTCATCGGCGGCACCCCGCAGATGATCGGCGGCGTCTATATCGGCTACGACACGCCCTCGAACCTTGGCGGCTATGCCCAGGGCGGCACGATCGCCGCCCCGATCTTCAAGGAGTTCGCGCTCAAGGCCTATGACGGCATGGAGAAGATCCCGTTCCGCGCACCCGAGGGCATCCGGATGGTCCGGATCGACCGTGCCTCGGGGAAGCCGGTGTTCGGGGCCTGGCCGACGACCGACCCCAAGGCTGCGGTGATCTGGGAAGCGTTCAAGCCCGAAAGCGAACCGCGCCGCGCCGCGCGCCGCGATGACGAGGACGCCGACAAGCCGAAGGAGGCCAAGCCGGTCGAGCGCCAGGAGGCGCCAAAAGACAATGATTTCCTGCAACGCGAAGGCGGTATCTATTAGCGACATCCGGCCTGGGAGACGTGCTTGCAGCGCAGATCCGCACCACCGGATACCCGCACACCACTGAAGACGTTGCGGCTTCGGCCAGGCGCGAAAAATGCTCCAGCCGATACCGGCTGCTTGCCAAGGGAGGGCGGAATCTACTAGCCGCCCTATATAGATCGCGCCGGCCCCTGCCGGCATGATGCGAATTACTCCGGAGTTTCACACCATGCGCGCCGAAGCGCAGGCTTATGCCGACACCATCAACGACGCACTCGCCCTGCTTCGCCGCTTCCTCGACTGGGACCGTGCGCTGCGCCGGCTCGACGAACTCAACGCGCGCGTCGAGGATCAGGCGCTGTGGAACGATCCGAAGCTCGCCCAGGCGGTGATGCGGGAACGCCGCCGCCTCGACGAGGCGATCACCGCGACACGCGCGATCCAGACCGAACTTTCTGACACAGCCGAGCTGATCGAGATGGCCGAGGCTGAGGGCGACGAGGAGATGGCGTCCGAAGGTACCAAGAGCCTCGCCGAGCTCGCTGCACGCGCCGAGCGGGACAAGATCCAGGCGCTGCTCGCCGGCGAGGCCGACGGCAATGATACCTATATCGAGGTGAATGCGGGCGCCGGCGGCACCGAGAGTCAGGACTGGGCCGGGATGCTCCAGCGCATGTACACACGCTGGGCCGAGCGGCATGGCATGAAGGTCGAGCTGGTCGACCAGCACTCGGGAGAGCAGGCGGGCATCAAGTCTGCCACGCTGCTCATCAAGGGCGAGAACGCCTATGGCTATGCCAAGACGGAAAGCGGCGTCCATCGCCTCGTCCGCATCAGCCCCTACGACAGCGCCGCACGCCGTCATACCAGCTTTGCCAGCATCTGGGTCTATCCGGTCATCGACGAGAATATCGAGGTCGAGATCAACGAGAGCGAACTGCGCATCGATACCTACCGCGCCTCCGGCGCAGGCGGGCAGCACATCAACACGACCGATTCGGCGGTGCGCATCACGCACATCCCGACCGGCATCGTCGTGCAGTGCCAGAACCAGCGCAGCCAGCACAAGAACAAGGCGGAGGCCTATAATCAGCTCCGCGCCAAGCTGTACGAGCGCGAGCTGCAGATCCGCGAAGCCGCGGCCAATGCCGAGAATGCCAGCAAGACCGATATCGGCTGGGGCCACCAGATCCGCTCTTATGTCCTCCAACCCTATCAGCTGGTGAAGGACCTGCGGACGGGCGTGACCTCGACCAGTCCTTCCGACGTATTGGACGGCGATCTCGACGCCTTTATGGCGGCGGCACTTTCGCAACGCGTGACGGGCGAAACGGTCGAGGTGGAGGACGTGGAGTGAAGCGAGGCGCGGTTCTGCTGGCCGGAGCGCTGCTGCTCGCCGGCTGCGATTCCGCGCCGCGCGTCGATGACGGGCAGGACAAGGCAGGCCCCTTCCCCGCCGCGGATCGGCCGATCGCCCACATCATCTCGTCCCGCTGGTCCACCGAGGAGGCGCGTGACCGACTGAACGAAGCAGCCGAAGTGATGAACGGCGCTGGCATCAAGCCCGGCATGACCGTTGCGGATATCGGCGCCGGCGAGGGCTATTACACGATCCGCCTCGGCGAACGCGTCGGCGCAAAGGGCCGCGTGGTCGCCGAGGATATCGTTCCCACCGTCACCGATGCGCTGAGTCAGCGCGTCCTGCGCGAGCGCAATCTGGGCAACATCTTCGTCCAGCTCGGCCTGCCCGCCAACCCCAAGCTTCCCGATAACAGCTTCGATCGGGTGCTGATGGTCCACATGTATCATGAGGTGGATCAGCCCTATGAATTCCTGTGGCGCATGCGCCCGTCGCTGAAGCGTGACGGGCTGGTCGTGGTGGTCGATGCCAATCGACCGACCCAGAACCATGGCACCCCCCCAGCCCTGCTCAAATGCGAGTTCGCAGCAGTCGGCTATACACTGGTCGGCATGCACGACATGCCTTCCGCCGGGGGATATCTCGCGACGTTCCGCGTGGCGGGCCTGCGACCCGAGCCGCGCGCCATCAGGCCGTGCAAGCTCGTTGGCTGAAGCACCGGAACCGCGACGGGACTCGCAGGACTGAGCTGGGCGTCTCGGCACGGCAGCGCATGGCACGACTTTTTTTCGATATCAGCGGTGGAAAAATGTCGCCCCAGCTCGCCCTGACACCCTGACCGCGCAGCATTGCACTACCGGAAAGGAGGGATCGGGGCGCCGCTCCAGGCCAGCCTCAATAATATTCACGCGCACGATAGTGAGCGTTGACAGCAAGCGTTTCGGGGTGCAGCTTGGGTCCACGGTCGCCGCCGTTAACGAGCGGCGTCGTTGGGAGAGAAAAACATGAGGGCAATGCTTTTCGCGTCGGCCAGCGCCGCCGCGCTGGTCGCCATACCCGCCGCCGCACAGGCACAGTCGGCACCGCCGACGGGCGATACCCGGAACGACACGCAACAATCCGAGCCGGGCCAGCCGGGCGCTGCCGGTACCAACGACATCATCGTGACGGCGACGCGACGCAGCGAGCGGGTCCAGGACGTTCCGCTAAGCGTCACCGCGTTTTCGCAAAAGGATCTGACGACCAAGGGGATCGTCGGCTTCGAAGGTCTTGCTCGTGAGACGCCCGGCATCGTGCTCAACAAGCCGAGCGCCAATTTCAACAATTTCACCGCGCGTGGCATCGCCACCAACGGCTATGGCGCGAACCTGCAGAGCACCGTCGCCGTCTATATCGACGAACTGCCGATCTCGACGATCGGCAACACCACCGTGCTCGACCCCAATCTGTACGACGTCGAGCGCGTCGAGTTCCTCCGCGGGCCGCAGGGCACCCTGTTCGGGTCGGGATCGCTGTCCGGCGCGCTGCGCATCCTGACCAGGGCGCCGGATCTTACGCGGGTAGCCGCGTCCGGTCTGGTCGATGTCGGCCTGACCGGCTCGGACTCGGTGCGCCAGCGCTACGACGCCATGCTCAATCTACCGATCGTCAACGACAAGTTGGGCCTGCGCGTGGTCGGCTTCTACCGGCACGAGGACGGCTATGTCGACAATGTCGGCACCGGCGTTCACAATGCGAATACGCTGGTCGATTGGGGTGGCCGCGCCTCGTTGCTGTTCAAACCCACCGATCGTCTGTCAGTCCGGCTGCTCGCCTCCTACGAGAACAGCAATCCCAAGGATTCCTCGCTCATCAGCCCGTCGCTGGGCCGCAACAAGCGCATCTCGGACCGGCCGGACCTCTTCGTCGGCAAGCTGACCAACTATAACGCCACGATCGACTACCAGTTCGACGGTGCGCACTTCACCAGTTCGTCGACCTATTCGCGCTTCGACCAGCTCTTCCATGTCGATCTGGCCGGAACCTTCGGACAGGCGATCGCCTTTGGGCTCGATGCCAATGGCTATCAGAAGACCTTTGTCGAGGAAGCGCGGCTCGCCTCGGATCCCGGCGGCAAGTTCGACTGGACGATCGGCGGCTTCTACCTCGGCCGGCGCCTCGACGTGGACTATTTCTACCGGTCTTCGCCCGCCTATCTCGCCGCGCATGGCATCACCGGCCTGCCGGACGAATATTATCAGCGGCTCTATACCCATATCAATTCGCACGAGCTGGCCGGCTTTGGCGAGCTCACTTATCATTTCACGAACCGATTCTGGGTGACGGGTGGCATGCGCTATGGCCGCACCGATGCGCAGGGCTTCACCGAGGCGGGCGGCTATAGCAGTGCCTATCTCACCTACGCGATCTACGGCATCTCGGGCCCGCTGACACTGACGCCGTATCTCGCCGCGACCGGCGTCAAGGCACAGGCGAGCCGGCCTTCGTTCAAGGTAAGCGCCTCGTTCAAGCCGATGCCCTCGCTCACCACCTACGCCACGCTGTCGACCGGCTTTCGTACTCCTGTCGTCAATGCGCTTGCCGGTTACAAGAGCGTGGTCAATCCGAACGACCTGACCATCCCCTACGGCGCCTCGTCGGACAATCTCAAAAACTATGAGGTCGGCGCGAAGGGCCGCTGGCTCAATGGCCGACTCAGCGTGAACCTGGCGCTCTACGTGATCGACTGGAGCAACATCCAGGTCCAGGCGAATCGCGTGTCCGATTCGGTACAGTTCGCCACCAATATCGGCGGCGCGACCAGCAAGGGCATCGAGTTCGAGATCCTGGCCGTTCCGACGACCGGCCTGACTGTCGGACTCAACGGATCGTTCAACGACGCCAAGGTAACGAGGCTATCCGCCAGCGAGGCAGCAATCTCGGGCGCCGTGCTCGGCGCGCGCCTCGCATCCCCGCATTTCCAAGGGTCGACCTATATCAATTACGCTTTCGACCTGTCGGCGCACGCCAAGGCCAATGTCGCGGTTTCCGCCCAGCATGTCGGGTCTTTCCCCGGTTCCTTCCCGCGCGTTCCGGGTTCACCCTCGGTGACCAGCCCGACCTATGGCTTCACCGACGCCTATAGTAATGTGAGCATGACGGCCGGCGTGGCAATCGATCGGCTGACGCTCGCCGCCTATGTCGAGAATCTCTTCGACGACCACTCCATCGTCTATGTCCACCCGGAAGCCTTCCTTGCCAGCCGCTACAGCACGATGCGGCCGCGTACGGCCGGCATTCGCCTTGGCTATGAATTCTAAGTGATGGACATCGACAACCGGCGGCTGTCGTCGCCCGATCGGGTCGGAGGCCCGGGCACGCGGGCCTGGGTCGCCCTTGCGATCCTGTGCTTCGTCTATGTGCTGAACTTCCTGGACCGGCAGCTGTTGTCCATCCTGGCCAAGCCCATCCAGGACGATCTGGGGGTGACGGACGGGCAACTCGGCATGATCACCGGCCTTTATTTCGCGCTCTTCTATTGCCTTATCTCGATCCCCGTCGGCTGGTTCGCCGACAGGACAAACCGGGTGCGCGTGCTGTCGCTGGCCTGCGCCTTGTGGAGCGCGGCCACCATCGCATGCGGCTTTGCCGCCAGCTATCCGCAACTGGTGATCGCGCGCATGTCAGTCGGCATCGGGGAGGCGGGCGGCGTGCCACCCTCCTATGCCATCATCTCGGATCTGTTTCCTCCAGGGAAGCGCGGCACGGCGCTCGGGCTCTACAATCTGGGGCCGCCGCTCGGCCAGGCAATGGGCGTCGCCTTCGGCGCCTCGATCGCCGCCGCCTATAGCTGGCGGGACGCCTTTCTGTCGCTCGGCGCGGTCGGCCTCGGCGCCGCACTGATCGTCTTCCTCTTCGTTCGTGAGCCAGCGCGGGGCGGTCTCGATACCGCGCGTCCCGTGCTCGAGCCCGTCCGCGCGACCGCGTCAGAAGGTTTCCTGGCGACGTGCCGCATGTTCTTTTCCCGACCGGTCCTGCTGCTCGTGGCGCTGGCCAGTGGTGCCACTCAGTTCGTCACCTATGCGGTGCTCAATTTCACCACGCTCTTCCTGATGCGGGAAAAGGGCATGACGCTGAGCGAGATTGCGATCTATTACGCGCTGTTGATCGGCATAGCGGTCAGCGCCGGCATCTATACCTCGGGGCGCCTGATCGATTGGCTCGCGCCGCGCTCGAAGACGGCCTATGCCTATGTCCCGGCGCTGGCACTGGCGCTGGCCATCCCCTTCTTCATCGGCTTCGTACGCGCACCAGCCTGGCCGGTCGCCATGGTGTTCCTGGCTGTCCCGACCTTCCTCAACTATTTCTATCTCTCCCCAGCCGTTGCCCTGGTGCAGGAAGAGGTGCAGCCGCACCAGCGTGTGCTCTCGGGCGCGCTGCTGCTGCTGGTGATGAACCTGATCGGCCTGGGCCTGGGGCCGACCTTCCTCGGTGCGGTCAGCGACCATTTCCGAATCAGCCACCCGCACAATTCGCTGCAGCTGGCCTTCTACACCCTCATTCCCTTCTACGTCGTGGCGGTGCTGCTCTTCCTGGCGCTGGTCCGCGCGTTGCGGCGGGAAGAAGCACGAAGCGGAGTTGCCCTGTGATACCCCTGTTTCCCCGCGCCTTCGCCCTGGTTCTGGCCGCCTTGCCGGCGGTGCCTGCGGCCGCTCAAACCGCCCCTGTCGTCTCCGCTCCTGTCGTGCACGCGCCGGCCGGCACGGTGCGCGGCGAGGCCCGGAACGGCCTGAACATCTTCAAGGGGCTGCCCTATGCCCGCCCGCCCGTCGGCTGGCGGCGGTGGAAGCCGCCGGTCGCACTGCCGGCCTGGAAGGGTGAACGCGACGCGACCCGTTTCGGCCCCGCCTGCTATCAGCCCAACTCGCGGCCCGGCAGCATCTATGCCGATGATCCCGCCGCGATGAGCGAGGATTGTCTGTCGCTCAATATCTGGACGCCGGCCGGGGCGAACAAGGCGCCGGTGCTGGTCTGGATCCACGGCGGGTCGCTGCTCACCGGATCGAACAGCGAGACGGTTTATGACGGCGCCGGCCTCGCCGGACGCGGGCTGGTCGTCGTGTCGATCAATTACCGGCTCGGTGTGCTGGGCTATCTTGCGCATCCTGCTCTCAGCAAGGAATCGACGCAGGGCATCTCGGGCAATTATGGCCTGCTCGACCAGATCGCCGCACTGACCTGGGTGAAGGACAATATCGCGGCGTTTGGCGGTGATCCGGCCAACGTCACCGTCGCGGGGGAATCCGCCGGTGGACTCAGCGTGATGTACCTGATGGCATCGCCGCCGGCACGCGGGCTGTTCGCCAAGGCGATCGCGCAAAGCGCCTATATGATCTCCACTCCGGAACTGCGCAGCAGCCGCTATGGCGACATCCCCGCCGAGGCGATCGGATCCTGGCTCACCGTCAAACTCGGCGCCAGCGACATTGCGGGCCTGCGCGCGATGGAGCCTGGCGCCATCACCAACGCGGCCGCGCAAGCTGGCTATACGCCGTTCGGGACGATCGACGGCCGCGTCCTGCCCGAACAGCTCGCGACCATCTTCGATCGCGGAGAGCAGGCAAAGGTGCCGCTGCTCGTTGGCTTCAACAGCGGCGAGATTCGCTCGCTGCGCTTCCTCGCGCCGCCGCCACCCGCCGATTCCGCTGCCTACACGCAGCAGATCCGCGATCGTTACGCCGATCTGGCCGATGCCTATCTGCGGCTCTATCCGGCGACCGATCTGGCCGAAAGCATCCTGATGGCACCCCGCGACGCGATCTACGGCTGGACCGCGGAACGGCTCGCCGCCAAACAGACGGCAGCGGGTGCGCCGGCCTTCCTCTACTTTTTCGACCATGGCTATCCTGCCGCGGAAGCGCTTGGCCTTCATGCCTTCCATGCCAGCGAAATCCCCTATGTCTTCGGCACGGCGGACCGGACGCCGCCCCAGTGGCCCAAGATCCCGGGCGCACCGGCAGAGGCTGCGCTTTCGGACGCAATGTCCGGCTATTGGGCCGCGTTTGCCCGTGACGGGACGCCAAGCGCCGCGCAGCAGCCGACATGGCAGCCCTATGGCACCGGCCGAGCCTATATGGCCTTTGCTGATATCCCGCGGCCCGGCACGAATCTCCTGCCCGGAATGTACATCTTCAACGAACAGGTCGTGTGCCGACGTCGCGCAAAGGGAGGAATTCCCTGGAACTGGAACATCGGCATCGTCTCACCGCCGCTCCCTGCCGGAGCGCCCGGATGCCGATAACCGACGGCCGCATGCAATCCTTTGCCCTGACGCTCGACAAGTTCCTGGACCACGCCGCCAAATGGCACCCGCACGCCGAGGTGGTGACGGCACGCCAGGATGGCGGGCGCGACCGCGCCGGCTATGCCGATCTTCGGCAGCGGAGCCAGCGCATCTCGGCGGTGCTCCAGGGCTTCGGCACCGGGCCGGGCGATCGAGTCGCCACGCTGGCGTGGAACACGCAGGCGCATGTCGAGGTCTGGTATGCCATCATGGGCATGGGGGCGGTCTGCCACACGCTCAACCCGCGCCTGACCGCAGCACAACTCGCCTCGATGGTCACTCAGTCGGCGGCGCGGATCCTCGTTGTCAGCGCTGATCTCGCGCCGCTCGCGCGGGACATCGCCGATCGCGTGTCCGGCATCGAGCGCGTGCTCGTCATCGACCTGCCGGAAGCCCCCTCGCCCGTTGAATCGGGCACGGGCCCCGTCATGGCGCTCGAGCCGCTGATCAACGGAGCGGCAGGCGGCTTCGCCTGGGGCGCCTTCGACGAGACGACACCGTCGGGCCTGTGCTTCACCTCCGGCACCACCGGCGCTCCCAAGGGTGTCACCTACACCCATCGATCCAGCTTTCTGCACACGCTACGACTGTTGCAGGTGGACGTGATGGCGATCTCCGGGGCCGACAGCGTTCTCGTCGTCGTCCCGATGTTCCACGCCAATGCCTGGGGCCTTCCCTTCGCGGTGCCCGCGGTGGGGGCGAAGCTGGTGCTGCCCGGACGCCACGCAGACGGCGCCAGCCTGGCCCGGCTCATCGCGGCGGAGGAGGTGACGATCGCGGTGGGTGTCCCGACAGTCTGGCTCGGCCTTGTCGAACATCTCGAAGCGAGCGGGGGCGATCTGCCGAGCCTCCGGCGGATCATCATGGGAGGGGCTCCGCTGGCCCCGGCCCTGATGGAACGCATCGAGCGCCGGCTGGGCGTGACGGTGCAGACCAGTTGGGGCATGACAGAATTGTCCCCCTCCGGAACGGTATCGCCGGTCAGCGATCCCGCACGATCGGCGGCAGTCTCGGGCCGCCCCGCCGTCGGGGTCGACCTTTTGCTCACCGATGCGGACGGTCGGGCGCTCGCCCAGCAACGCGACGTGGAGGGGCATCTTCGCGTTCGCGGTGCCGCGGTGATCGATCGCTATTTCGGCGATGATCAGGCGGCTACGGACGCAGAGGGCTGGTTCCCGACAGGTGACCTAGCCCGGATCGACGGGCGGGGGAATCTCACCATTACCGGCCGCGCCAAGGATCTGATCAAGTCCGGCGGCGAATGGATCAATCCGGCTGAGATCGAGGCCGTAGTGGGCGCAATTCCCGAGGTCTCGCTCGCGGCAGTGGTCGGCCGCTCGGACCCCAAATGGGGCGAGCGCCCGATCCTGCTCGTCGAACTCCGGGCCGAGCAGGCGATCAGTGACGCAGCGTTGCTGGCGCCGCTGCACGGAAGGGTCGCCCCCTGGTGGATTCCCGACGCGATCATCCGCCTCTCCCACATGCCGCTGGCGTCCACCGGCAAGATCGACAAGATGCGGCTACGCGCTGAATATGGCGGTTGAGCAGGATGCGTGAAGCGCTCAACATTGCCGAAGATGACACGGAAAGGCTGCTGGTGCCCAAAGACGTTACGCCTCGCCGACGCTCCACCAAGGCGGAGCAGCGCGCTGAGATGATGGAACAGATACTCGACGCCGCCGAACATCTCTTTTCGAAGCACGGCCTGTACGGGGTAACGCTGAAGGATGTGGCCGGGCGCGTCGGAGTCCACCACACGCTGCTCAACTATTATTTCGAGGATAAGAAGAAACTGTTCGACGCAGTTTTCGCCCGGCGCGCAGTGGTCACCAGCGAACGCCGAATGAAGGCGCTCAACGAATATGAGGCGGCCACCGCTGGCAAGCCGACGGTCGAGGGCGCCCTGCGCGCTTTTCTCGACACCGATCTCGATCTCTATATCGAGGGCGGCGAAGGCTGGAAAAATTATGCCGCCCTCGGCGCGCAGGTCGCCAACGCCCCTGAATGGGGCGCCGAGCTGATGGACGAGCATTTCGATCCGGTCGTGCTGCGCCTGATCGACCTGCTCAAAAAAGCACTGCCCGATTGCTCCGCGGAGGACATCTTCTGGGGCTATCACTTCGTAACGGGCGCGCTGATGCTGACCCTGGCGCGCACGGGGCGGATCGACAAGCTTTCTGGCGGGCTCTGCAAATCGGAGGATTTCGTCGCGGTGAAGGAGCGTATGGCGACATTCATGGCCGCCGGGTTTCTTGCCGTCTGCCGGGAACACGCCACCCGCGCCCGACCCTGACCTGACGGGATTGCGATCAAGAGCTCCCAGCGCTACCAATATTAACTAACTAGCGAGCGAATAAGAGCATGAATCCACAGCGGATCGATCCAGAGGAGAATGACCAGATGCCACTCGAGGGGCGGGTTGCGATCGTCACGGGCGCCGGAGGCGGGCTGGGCCGCGCCCACGCGCTGTATCTCGCGCGCAAGGGCGCGCGGGTCGTGATCAACGATCTCGGGCAGGAGGCGGCCGATCGCGTCGCCGCGGAAATAGCAGCGGCGGGGGGCGAAGCGCTTGCCTTCACGGCATCGGTTACCGATGAGAATGGCGTCGCCGACATGGTTCGCCAGACGATGGATCGATGGGGCCAGATCGACATCCTGGTCAATAACGCCGGCGTGCTCCGCGACCGGAGCTTTGCGAAAATGAGCCTCGACGACTTCCGATTGGTGATCGACGTTCACCTGATGGGCGCGGCAGTCTGTTCCAAGGCGGTGTGGGAAATCATGCGGGAGCAGCGCTACGGCCGGATCGTCATGACGACCTCCTCGTCGGGCCTTTACGGCAATTTCGGTCAGGCGAATTACGGCGCTGCCAAGATGGCGCTGGTCGGCCTCATGCAAACGCTCGCCCTTGAGGGGGAGAAATATGGCATCCGGGTCAACTGCCTCGCCCCGACCGCCGCGACGCAGATGACACACGGCGTGCTTTCCGACACCAGCCTCGACCTGCTCGACCCAGCCTTGGTGAGCCCCGCCTTGCTTACCCTGGCCGGGGAGGAAGCGCCGACCCGCGCGATCCTGTGTGCCGGCGCCGGTCACTTCGCGCGCGCGCACATCACGCTCACCACGGGCTGCCATATCGGGTCCGGCGAGGACGCCGGCGAACAGGGGATCCGCCGGTGGGAAGAGATATCGGACCGCTCAGCCGAGATCGTGCCCGCCTATGGCTTCACCCAGGCCGAGCGGGAACTGGCCAGCGCGGGGATGGTCGCACCGGTGATGGCCGCGCAGCACTGAGACAAAGGCGTGAGCGGGTGATCGCCATCCGCTTCGCCATAAAGTCGACGAGGCGGCAAATGGCTGCCGGGCCTTTGCCTCACGCCCCCTTTGCGCACCGTCCTGCCCGCGCTATCCCGATGCCATGCAACCCTATCTCGATCTCATGCGCCATGTGCTCGCCTCGGGCGCCGAACAGATGGACCGCACCGGCACCGGCACCCTGTCGGTGTTCGGCCACCAGATGCGATTCGATCTGGCGCAGGGCTTTCCCGTCCTGACCACCAAGAAGCTGCATCTGCGCTCGATCATCGTCGAGTTGCTCTGGTTCCTCCGCGGCGACACCAATGTCCAGTGGCTGCGGGATCGCAAGGTGACCATCTGGGACGAGTGGGCCGACGAGACGGGCGAACTCGGCCCGGTTTATGGCAAGCAATGGCGGGACTGGGAGACCGCGGACGGCCGCCATATCGATCAGATCGCCGGTCTGATCGATCAGATCAGGAACAATCCCGCCTCGCGTCGCCAGATCGTCAGCGCATGGAACCCGGGCGACCTCCATGCCATGGCGCTCGCGCCCTGCCACTGCCTGTTCCAGACCCATGTCGCCAATGGCAAGCTCAGCCTGCAACTCTATCAGCGCTCGGCGGATATCTTCCTCGGCGTGCCGTTCAACATCGCGAGCTATGCGCTGCTGACGCATATCCTCGCGCAGCAATGCGACCTGGAAGTGGGCGACTTCATCTGGACGGGCGGCGATTGCCACCTCTATTCGAACCACCTCGACCAGGCGCAAAAGCAGCTCACGCGCGCGCCCGGGCCGCTACCCCGTCTCGAAATCCTGCGCAGGCCGGCGACGATCCAAGGCTATGACTACGAGGATTTCCGCCTGATCGGCTACGAGGCGCAAGCCCATATCAAAGCGCCGGTTGCGGTCTGACGGCCATTTTCTGTTCCAGTTCCAGGCGGACGAACTCCGCCGGATGGATCATCTGCACCGCAATCCGAACCCGCAGGATACCGTTCAGGATATCGAGGCCATTCATCGTCGCCTCGCGTCCGCAACTGACGATGAACGCGTCCGACGCTTTGGCGCCCAGAAGCGCCCCGCCCGCCCACAAATCGGTCAGAAATGCCGAAACCATCGCAGTAACGGCGGCCCAGGTCGGCGCATCGTTGTTCGCAAAGGCGAACTGCGCCAGTGCGGTCTTGATCGACTGCTCGATATAGATAAGCGTCCGCCGAACCTGGACGTAGCGGAAATCCTCACTGCCGCCATCGAAGGTCCGCGCGCCCCACACGACGACGCCGCGATCGGGAAAGGCGCGTACCGCATTCACGGCCACACCATCGAAGGGAATGTTCATCCCGCCCTGCTCCGCATCGCCGATCGCGATCACGACCCCTTCGATCATTTCCAGCGGGCGATCGACCGGTGCCGACCAGACACCGTTGAGATTGTCGCTCGCGGCATAGGTCCCGGCGATGACCGGTGAAGCGGGCATCCGCCGCCGGCCACCGGCTGCCGTGGTGACCAGATAGGGGAAATAGGCTGCGCCATAGCTCTTCGCGGCGCCCGCCGGCTCGATGCCCTTGCGAAAGCGCTCGATGACGGCCGCAATCCGGTCCGGCGCATCATTTGCGGGGTCGCCGCCGCCGGGAACGTCGACGATGGCGAAGCGATCGCCCAGCCGGGCGGCTTGCCAAATCATCGAGCAGGCAAACTCGAGATAATCACTCTCGACCATCGCCAGCGCGTCCGGCGCCAGCAGCAAGGTGGGGCCTGACTGCATCCTCGTCGCCCTCAGGCCCGCCTGCAACCGATCGGGACGCAGGCCCGCCCCGCCTTCCAGATCAGCGGCAAAGTCTGCAAAGCTGCCAACGGAAACGATGTAGCATCGCATCCCGCCATTGGCGAAGAACAGTTCGAGGCTTTCATACAGGATCGGCGTCATCCCGGCAGGATCGCCGTCAGCCCGCGCGCCGAACCGCCCCTCGAATTGCGCAACCGAGTCGATTCCGATCGCCAGGTTGGCGATCGGTCGGCTCGCTGTCTCAGGAACCTTCTCGGTATAGCCGATAAAGACGGGGATCGAGGTGGCTACGCCGGCGACGGCCGTCGGGAGCGCCCGAAGGTCGCTGACATAGACGCCAGGGGTCCGCCGCTGCTTCGCACTCATCTCAACTCTCCCATGCGAAACAAGGCTATCAGGCTGCTTCGCCTGCGCAAACGAAGGATGCCCCCAAGCTGGACCAAGTGGTTCGATCGGGCGCTGGGCCTCGATTAAGCCCGCGTTCAGCCGAATGATTACATGTGTAATCGACACAAGCGAGGGAGAAGCGCGATGCGGGAAGTCAGGCTGACGGTGATCACGGCGACATTGGCGGCAGCGCTGCTGCAGGTGCTGGCACAGATTCAACCAGTCCAGGCGCAGCCGGGGATCGAACGAAAAGCGAAGGCGAAACTCGTGTGCACCTGCAGCCCTTCCGCAATCCTTTCATGACGACTCAAGGGGATTGGCAGGATGCGCGCGCGCAGCGCATAAGCGCGCCGTGCCCGCGCCCCATATCACTCTGCACCTCGCCCGCGCCGACAATGGCGTGATCGGCCGCGATGGCGGGCTGCCGTGGCGCCTGCCGGCCGATCTGAAGCGCTTCAAGGCACAGACCATGGGCAAGCCGATGATCATGGGCCGCAAGACCTTCGATAGCTTTCCCGCGCCGCTGCCCGGGCGCCGCCATATCGTCCTGAGCCGCGACGCAGGCTGGCGCGCGGAGGACGCAGAGACGGCGCATTCCGTCGACGAGGCTATCGCCCTCGCCGCCGCACGCGAGATCGCAGTGATCGGGGGTGCCGAGATTTTCGCCCTGTTCCTTGCGCACGCGGACCGCATCGAATTGACCGAGGTGCATGCCGCGCCCGCGGGAGACGCCGTCGTCCCGGCCTTTGCCGGATGGCGCGAGATTGCCCGCGAGGATCATCCCGCGGAAAATGAGCGCCCTGCCTACAGCTTCGTGACGCTCGCCCGGGGTTAGGACATTCGGCAACCCGGGCTTGTCCCGGGCTCCATGGTCCCGCATAAATCCGCCAACTGGACTCTCGGCGCCGCGGATGCCGAAAGAGGTCCGGCATGACGGTGGGGGATAGACGATGCGTACTTGGCTCTGGCGGCTTCTCGCCCTGCTCCTGATCGTCGCAATCGCCTTCTTTCTCTTCGCCCCGGCCATCGTCGAGAAGTCGATGAACAAGGTCGACCCTGTCCCCCTGAAAATCACGCCGCGCGCGAGGGCGCTGCACGCGGCGCTCCAGATCGCGGACATGCATGCCGATACCCTGTTGTGGAAGCGCAGCCTGCTTGACCGATCGACCCGCGGCCAGGTCGATCTGCCGCGCCTGCTTGCGGGCAATTATGCGCTGCAGGTCTTCTCGTCAGTGACCAAGACGCCGAAGGGCCAGAATTACGAGGCCAATTCGGCCGACACCGACAATATCACGACATTGGCGATCGCCGATCTCCAGCCGCCACGCACTTGGGGTTCGCTGCTCGAACGGTCGCTGTGGCACGCCACCAAACTCGAGCGCGCCGCCGCCGCATCCAACGGTCAACTGCGACTGATCGGCACTCCGGCCGATCTCGATCGCCTGCTCGCCGATCGAGCGCATGGCCGAAAAGTGGTCGGCGCCATGCTGTCGATCGAGGGGCTGCAGGACCTCGAGGGCAAGCTGGCCAATCTCGACCGGCTGCATGATGCCGGCTTCCGCATGGCCGGGCTCGCGCATTTCTTCGACAATGACGTCGCCGGCTCGATGCACGGCGAAGCCAAGGGCGGCCTGACGCCACTGGGAGTGCAGGTCGTGCGCCGGATGGAGACGCTCGGCATGATCGTCGACGTCGCGCATTCGAGCCACGCGACCATCGCCCAGGTGATCGCCATGGCGAGGCGCCCGATCGTGGCCAGCCATGGCGGCGTCCAGGCAACGTGCAAGGTCAACCGTAACCTCACCGACGACGAGATTCGCGGCATCGCCCGGACCGGCGGGGTGATCGGCATCGGCTATTGGGACGCCGCGATCTGTACCACGAAACCCGAAGGTGCCGCGGCCGCCATCGCGCATGTCCGCGATCTCGTCGGGATCGACCATGTCGGGCTTGGTTCGGATTTCGACGGGGCGGTGACGACCGGCTTCGATTCGAGCCAGCTTGCTGCCGTCACCCAGGCGCTGATCGATCGCGGCTTCTCCGATGCCGACATTGCAAAGGTAATGGGCGGTAACGTCCTGCGCGTATTGCGCGACGGTATCGCGCCGCGAGGCTAGCGCACCCTTCCCTCCCTCCCTATAGGCGCCCCATGGAGCGGCTAGACGGCGGCTCGATGGTTCCTTCCGAGTTTCGGGGCGGGATCGTCGCGCTGGGGAATTTTGATGGGTTCCACAAGGGGCATCAGGCGGTGGTCGGCCGAGCGGTCGAGCGCGCGCGCGCGGAAGGCCGTCCGGCGCTGGTCGCCACCTTCGATCCGCACCCGGTGCGCCATTTCAAGCCGGACGCCGCCCCCTTCCGCCTGACTACGCTCGACCAGCGCGAGCGCCTGTTCGCGGCCGCGGGCGCGGACGCGATGATCGTCTTCCGCTTCGATGCAGGGCTTGCCGCGCTGACCGCGCTGGAATTCGTCGCCGATCGCCTGCTCGACAAGATCGGTGCCGGCGGAGTCGTGACGGGCGAGGATTTCACCTTCGGCAAGGCTCGTGGCGGCAATGTCGACATCCTGGCCGATCTCGGCGCGAAGAACGGCTTTTCGGTGGATACCGTCGCCCCGGTGACGCTCGACGGCGAGGAGATTTCCTCCAGCCGGATCCGCGACCTGCTGGTCGCGGGCGATCCGCGCGGCGCGGCGCGACTCCTCAGCCGCCCGTTCGCGATCGAGGGTGTGGTGCAACATGGCGACAAGATCGGCCGCGCGATCGGCTATCCCACCGCCAACATCGATCTCGGCAATTATCTGCGCCCAGCCTATGGCATCTACGCGGTTCGCGGGCACCTGCGCGACGGGCGCGTGCTGGACGGCGCCGCCAATCTCGGCATCCGGCCCAGCTTCGATCCGCCGCGGGAATTGCTCGAACCCTTCTTCTTCGATTTCTCGGGCGACCTCTATAACCAGTCAGTCGAGGTCGACCTGATCGACTATCTGCGGCCGGAGGCGCGCTTCGATTCGCTCGAGGCGCTGTCGGAGCAGATGGAGAAGGATTGCGCGCGGGCGCGGGAAGTCCTCGCCGACCGATGAGCCGCCCGGTCGGCGCGCCATGCCTGCGCGGGCCGCATCGTTCCTAAGGGAGAAGCAAGTCAGGCCCGCGCAGGGCTCAAGCGAGCGCACACTCCGCGGAGGCCTGCGCACGCAAAATGGGGGCCGGCATTGCTGCCGACCCCCTGTCGCCGGACTTCGATCCGCTCGGCCTCTCCGAGGAGAAGCCCGCGCCTTCTGGTTTCGGCGGCATGCTCCACCCATGCCGCGAGCGGCATCAGGCTTCGCATTTCGGTCACCGGGGCGGGGCGCGATACCCTTGCGGGCCTCAACGCCCCAGCCTCGGCGGCCAGCGCAGCGTTCGGGCCGAAACCCGACAGCCTTGCCTCGGCCCCTATTTCCGGACCGACCTTCCACCCGGTGACGGGCGGCGCGCATCCGGCCTTCACGGCCAACGCCCTTCCTTGTCGCGGGGACGGGGGAGGACGCCTGGAACATCGCTGCTGCCTGTCCGCCAAGCCTTCGCTTTCGCGCCGGCGGGCTTTCCTGCAACATCGATATTCCGCCCTGATCCCGAATGGCTTCCTTGCGGCACCTGTTCGATCTCCTGGCGTAAGTGACTTGTGTTTCAGCGATTTCTCGCCACCGCACCGTCTCCTTACAGTCATGAAGGTGTCATCGAATCCGAGTCGTGCAAAGGGTCAAACGACGGCGACCATCTGTGGATAATGTGGATATCGTGGAGAAGATCCGGCGCCTCGCCGCTGGCTGATCATGTCATGAACGAAACGTTATTTCCCGTTCATGCAACCATGGGCAGAAGGGGCGCGTTACGGATTCAGCTTGATTGAAAGCAAGGGAGCAGAACATGCGAAATTTCCTCATGGCGCTCAGCGCCGCATCGCTGGTCATTCCGGTCACGATGGCCGTGCCCACCACCAAGGCGGAAGCGCGCAAGAAGCATTATACGCCGCGCGTCTATCGCGGCCGTGATGGCCGCACCTATTGCCGCCATTCGGACGGCACGACCGGCCTGATCGTCGGTGGCGTCGGCGGCGCTCTGCTCGGCAGCCAGATCGCCGGTCGCGGCGACAGCACGCTCGGCGCCGTGATCGGCGGCGTGGGCGGTGCCCTTGGCGGCCGCGCGATCGATCGTTCGATGACCGCGAACAAGCGCTGCCGCTGAAACGGCGCGCCTGCTATCGGAAGAGGGCGCGGCGCGATCCGCGCCCTTTTTCATGACCGTTACAGCGAACAAGGAGACCGGCAATGACGACTCGCAGCGGATCGGCGCGGTATGAAGGTTTCGGCAAGGACGGGGTCGGCCATGTCTCGACCCAGTCGGGCGCGCTTGCCGACAAATCCTATGGCTTCAACAGCCGCTTCGAGGATGGTCCGGGGACCAATCCCGAGGAGTTGATCGCAGCCGCGCATGCCAGTTGCTTCACCATGGCACTCAGCTTCGCGCTGGCGCGCGCCGGGTTCAGCGCCGGGACGCTGGAGACATCGGCCAAGGTCACGCTGGTCAAGGACGATAGCGGCTTCACCATCACCCGGTCGGATCTCGATCTGACCGCGACGATCGACGCGATCGATCCGGCCCAGTTCGAAGCGATCGCAGCGGACGCCAAGGCGAATTGCCCGGTGTCGAAGGTGCTCAATGCCGAGATCACGCTGACCCACCGCCTCAATCCGTGATGGCGCGAGGATGAACGGCAGGATCGCGGTCAGGTGATCTGCCGCCAGGCGGATCCCCCGAAAGCACGAAGGGCCCGGCGATCGCTCGCCGGGCCCTTTCGCTTGCGCTGGTGCCAAGCGATCAGATGAGGCCGCCGCCCAGGAACAGGCGGATCGCGCAGACGATGATCAGGACCAGGTTCAGGTTGCGCCCGGTCTTGTGCGACGACATCGCCCCGAGCGCGAGCCCGACGATCCCGAACGGGATGGTCAGCCAGTTGAGCCAGCCCAGGAAAGGGATGAAGCCGATCAGCGTGAACAGGAGCACGAGCAGACCGACCAGGATCGAAAGAATATTCAGCATAGGCAGAACATGGCGAGCATGGCGCCGCAACGCAAGCAGGATGGCACATCGGGTCTTGCCGGCGCTTCTGCGTCCCAAACGCTTCCTTAACCGGAAATGCGCCATGGCTGCGCGCCTGAACGGGAGCTTGGTTGGAATGGTTCGCAGTCGGTTTCGAGGCCTTGTCGTCCTCGCCCTGCCCGTGGCGCTCGCTGCATGCGGGTCGCGAAGCGATGGCGAGCGCAATCTCGACTCGCTCGACAATGAACTGGTCGACAGCAGCAGCGGCAACGCGACGCGCGATCCAGCGCTGATGAGCGCGCTGCAGGACCAGATCATGGTCGACCCGACCCTCGCACAGCAGGCCAACAACGACGCGGTGCGCCCGCCCGCACAGCCCTATTCCGGCGCCGTCCCGCCGGACGGCGTGGCGGCGACCACTGCCGGCGCGGCCGCGACCACCGGCGCCGCGACGAGCCGGACGCTGAAGAAGACGCCCGCCCCCGCCGCCGATTGCCCGCAATGCGAGGCAGCGCGCGAATCGCTGACCCTCGGCGCGCTCGCCGCGCGGCAGAAGGACAAGCGCACCAGCAACTGCGCCGGCACCATGCGCTACTCGGCGCGCTGGGCGCAGCGGCTTCCCGCCGACCTGCCGCTCTATCCCGATGCACGCGTCTCCGAAGCGGCCGGCAGCGAGCAGGGCAACTGCGCGCTCCGCGCGGTCAGCTTCGCCACCACCGCCTCGCTGCAGACGGTGCTCGACTGGTATTACACCCGGGCGACCGATGCCGGCTATTCCGCCGAACACCAGGCCGACGGCTCGGAACATGTCCTGGGCGGCACCCGCGACCGCGACGGCGGCGCCTTCGCCCTGTTCCTTACCGGGCGCAGCGACGGCGGAACCGATGTCGACCTAGTGGCGAACAACGGAAACTGAGCTGCCACCGCCCGCCCCCGGACACCGCCCCCGAGGGCACGTTCCGCCGCCCCAGGGAACAAAGGTTCTATTCTCCCCCGATCCGCGCTAACGCAGCCGCATGTTCCAACTTCTTCTTGTCATGCTTGGCGGCGCCGTCGGCTCCGGCGCGCGATATCTTACCGGATGGGCCACGCTCACTGCATTCGGCCCCGGCTTTCCCTTCGGCACGCTCGCGGTGAACCTGATCGGCGGGTTCGCCATGGGCGTGCTGGTCGGCGTGCTCGCGCGCCTGTCGGTGCCCAGCGAGAACTGGCGGCTACTCCTCGCCGTCGGCGTGCTCGGCGGCTACACCACTTTTTCGAGCTTCTCGCTCGACGTGGTGGGCATGATCCAGCGGGGCGATCTCGGCACCGCGGCATTCTATGTCCTCGCCTCGGTGATCGGCGCGATCGTCGCGCTGTTCGCCGGCCTTTCACTGGTGCGGGTGGCGGCATGAGCGACGCCCGGAAAGACACCGATGTCCGCCAGTTCAACGTCGGCGCGGACGATGACGGCATCCGGCTCGATCGCTGGTTCAAGCGGCACCTGCCCGACACCAGCTTCACCACCGTCGCCAAATGGGCGCGGACCGGCCAGCTCCGCGTCGACGGCGCGCGCGCGACGCCGGGCGACCGCATCGTCGCCGGGCAATCGATCCGCGTGCCGCCGGCCGAGCCGGTCCATGCCGACGCGCCCAAGAAGCGCGAGCGCCCGCCGCTGAGCGCCGAGCAGACCGAGTTCGTCCGTGACCTCGTCATCCACCGCGACAAGCAGGCGATCGTCATCAACAAGCCGCCGGGCCTCGCGACCCAGGGCGGCACCAAGACGCACGAGCATGTCGACGGCCTGCTCGACGGCCTGCAGTTCGATGGCGAGAGCCGGCCCAAGCTGGTTCACCGGCTCGACAAGGATACGTCGGGCGCGCTGCTGATCGCCTGCACGACGCGCGCCGCCGCCTTTTTCGCCAAGGCCTTCTCGTCGCGCAGCGCGAAGAAGACCTATTGGGCGCTGATCGTCGGCGTGCCCTCGATCGAAGACGGCACGATCGACCTGCCGATCGCCAAGCAGCCCGGCAGCGGCGGCGAGAAGATGCATGTCGACGAGAAGGAGGGCAGCCCTGCCCGCTCGCGCTACCGCGTGATCGAGCGCGCCGGCAACAGCACCGCCTGGGTCGAACTGATCCCCTATACCGGGCGCACCCATCAGCTCCGCGTGCACATGGCGGCGATCGGGCATCCGATCGTCGGCGACGGCAAATATGGCGGCCAGGCGGCGTTCCTGACCGGCGGGATCAGCCGCAAGATGCACCTCCATTCGCGCCGCATCGCCGTCGACCATCCCGATGGCGGCAAGATCGACGTCCAGGCCGAGTTGCCGCAGCATTTCGCCGAGAGCCTGAAGCAACTCGGTTTCGACGAGATGCTCGGCGATCGCATGCCGCTCGATACCCCGCCCCCGCCGAGCAAGGCAGTGAAGAAGCAGCAGGCCAAGGCGCATGCCAAGACGGTGCGCAAGGCGCGGCGCGGCGAACGGCGGAGCCGCGGAAGCGCCTGACGCGGGGCAAGGTGCCGGTACCATGAAGCTGATGTGCCAGCGTCACCGGCACGGTTGAATCACGCCCACACGGTAGAAAATGCCATGAGGGTCACTGACATTTTGCTTCGGTTAACTACTTGATTTAGTTGAATTATTGCTGATCTGACGCCGACATGCGGGAATCCGGCTACCCGCGGGCGCGCCGGTTCAGCGCTGCAGCTTGGTCGCCAGGATGATCGACGAAGTGGTCTTCTCGACCCCCTCCAGCATCCCGATCGCATCGATCAGGTCGTTGAGCCGGTTGACATGCGGCGCCTCCACGATCGCGATCAGATCGTGCTGGCCGCTGACCGCGAACAGGCTTGCCACCTCGGGCATCGCGGCAAGCTCTTCCTGGGTCTGGTGAGTCACCTTGGGGAAGACCTTGATCATCACATGCGCGCGGATCAGACCGAGATCGTAATCCGTACCGAGCCGAACCGTGTAGCCGGCAATCGTCCCGACACGCTCCAGCCGCTCGATCGCGGCATAGATGCTGCCGCGTGATACCCCGAGCGCCGTGGCGAGATCCGATACCGGCCGGCGCGAATCCTCCCGCAGCAAGGCCAGGAGCTGCCGGTCCACGCTGTCCTGCTTCAGGCGCTCGCTCACGGCAGCGGCTCATTGGCGTAGATCGCCGTGCGCGCCGGCGCGCTGCTGGTCACCAGGCCGCGATACATGCCCTCGGTATTCATCGCGAAGGCGGCATGGCCGGCACCATCGATCGCGACCAGCCCGCCATCGCCACCGATATCGCCGACCGCCTCGATCGTATCGTTCGCCGCTTCCCGTACCGCCTGGCCTTTCCACGCGATCCGGTCGCAGACCTGGCGCGCGGCGCTCTCGCGGATGAAATATTCGCCCGTGCCGGTCGCCGATACGGCGCAGTCATGGTCCGACGCATAGGTGCCCGCCCCGATGATCGGCGAATCGCCGATCCGGCCCCAGCGCTTCCCGGTCAGCCCCCCGGTCGAGGTCGCGGCGGCGACATGCCCGCGCACGTCGAGTGCCACCGCGCCGACCGTGCCGAAGCGATGCGTCGGATCGAGCGCGGCATGCTCGTCGCGTTTCCATGCGAGATATTCCTGCCAGCGCTTCTCAGTGCGGAACCAGCTCGGATCGACCTGCTCGACGCCCTGTTCGCGCGCGAACTGGTCAGCACCCGGCCCGGTCAGCAACACGTGGCGCGACCGCTCCATGACCGTCCGGGCGAGCGTCACCGGGTTCTTCGTCGCGCTGACGCCAGCGACGGCGCCGGCCTTGAGCGTCGCACCGTCCATGATCGCGGCATCGAGCTGGTTCCTGCCCTCGGCATCGAACACCGCGCCGCGACCGGCGTTGAACAGCGGATTGTCCTCGAGCACCCGCAGCGTCGCCTCGACTGCGTCGAGGCTCGATCCGCCCTCGCGCAGGATGCGCGACCCGGCGGCAAGGGCGCCGGACAGGCCCTCCCGATAGACCTTGTCCTGTTCCGGGGTGAGATCACCGCGCGAGACCACGCCGGCCCCGCCATGAATGGCAAGCGTCCAGGGCGCATCGGGGGGAAAGGGCGCGCCGGTGAGCCGGCCGGCCCTGACGGCGCCGGTGGCACCAAAGGCGGGATTGGTCACCTTGAGCGTCCTGAGATCGAGCGCGCCACCGGTGCCGATCCCGGTGATCTTCACCGCCGCCCAGTCAAGCGGCTTGCCCGGCGTCGCGCCGGGCAAGCCCTGCGGCTCGACCAGCCAGGCATGCCCGTCATTGCGGGTGTAGAGTTTCCCGATGCCGGTCGCATCGACGCACAGCGCGGACTGCTCGTCGACGCCGATTCCGACCGCCTTCGGATCGGCGCCGGCGCGGACCTGCGCCACGAACGCGATCAGCCGCCCGAGCCGGTCGCGCGCCGTGAAGTGCGTGTCAGTCACGACATGCGCGAGGAACGGCATATGGAGGAAGCCGTGGACCATCGTGACCGCCGGCCCCATCGGGTCGCCGAGCGCGGTGATCGAGTCGACGCTGCCGCCGTCCATCGCGCCATAGGCACTCCCCCCCAGGATCGCGAGGCCAGCGCTGGTGCCGCCGATCGGCCGCCCCTTCGCGACATGCGCGTCGAGCGCCCTGGCGACCGGACTGTCCTTCCAGTACCGCACATAGTTGGACTGATCGCCGCCGGCGAGGAAGATGCCATCGGCATGCGCGAGGATCGCCAGCAGCTTCGGGTCGCTTGACGCCTTGCGGTCGTCGAACACCAGCGTCTCCACCGAGGCCGCGCCGCCGATCTCCTTGTAGATTTCCTCGCCCGCGCTGGCACCGCCCGAGGCGCGCAGCACGACGATGTGGCCGTTGCCGGCCCGGGCCAGGAACCAGCGCCACGCGTCATAGGGCCACTCGCCGCCGCCCATCAGCATCAGCCCGGCGGCCGTCCGGCCCGGCCTCTTCGCGGCGACATCGCCGATGCTGTAATATGTGTATCCCGCAGGCGTCCCCGCCTGTGCCGGAATTGCCACCAGCGCCAGCAGCAATGTGACGATCGACCACCGTAAAGCCCGCATGGTTCCCCCTGATCCGACAAGACGCGCAGCTAACAAAATGCGCTAACTGGCCCTCTATTCGTATTTTTCATATTCCATTTTGTTGCAGTGCAGTGTCAATATGTCCGCGGGGAATCGCAAGGGGGAAACACGATGCGGACCAAAATCATTGCGCTGGCGCTCGCGGGCAGCAGCTTTGCCACGCTCGCGAGCAGCGCGCTGGCGCAAAGCCTCGATCCGCAGGCGCCGTCGGCAAGCCAGGCCGACAGCCCGCCCGAACAAGGCGACATCATCGTGCTCGGGTCCCGCATTCCGCGCATCCAGCGGGAGGGGCCCGCACCGGTGACGACGATCACCGCGGACGACATCCTGCGCAACGGCTATCAGAGCGTTCCGGACGTGCTGCGCGCCATCACCCAGAATGGCGGCGAGACGCAGAGCCAGCAGAGCTTCTCCGGCGCCGACTTCACGCCCGGCGCCCAGCAGGTGGACCTGCGCGGCCTCGGCCCGAACCATACGCTGGTGCTGGTCAATGGCCGCCGCATCGCGGACTTCCCGCTGCCCTTCAACGGCGCGAGCAACTTCACCGATATCTCCAACATCCCGGTCGGGCTGATCGAACGGGTCGAGATCCTGAGCGGGAGCGCCTCGGCCGTATATGGTTCGGACGCGATCTCGGGCGTGGTCAATTTCCAGCTCAAGTCCAAGCCCGACGGCACGCGGTTCGACTTCCGCTATGGCGCGACCGATCAGGGCGGCGGATCCTCGTTCCGGCTGACCGGCACCACCGGCTGGCAAACCGGCGCGTTCCACGGCGTGGTCGGCATCGAGGGCGCCATCCAGCGGCCGCTCTGGCAATATCAGCGCAAGCTCCAGGATTCGACGGCGGACAATCCCACCACCGAGACTCCGCTGGCACGGCGCACTTTCCTGCGCGGCGACGAATATGTCTATTATATCGATCCGGGCAAGGCGACCTGCGACGGCCTTTCCAGGCTCAATGGCGGGACGACCTATTATGCCGCCCGTGCCGGCCGGGACACGATCGATGGTGACGGCTATTTCTGCGGCAGCAACGAATCCGTCGCCTATGGGACGATGATCTCGGATCGCAAATCGGTCAGCGGCTACGGCTCGATGGGCTATGACATCAGCGACCGTGCCGAACTGTTCGTCGACTTCCAGGCGAGCTATTCGAAGCTCAAGCTGTTCCGCGACGTGCTCGACTGGTCCTATGTCGCGCCGGACGGCAATGAAGAGGGCACCTTCTTCAACCCGCTCTATCTCACCTCGAGCCAGACCTATAGCGGGCTGCAGCTCGACAACTGGACACGCCAGTTCACGCCCGAGGAAATGGGCGGGCTGGACGCCGGCATGACGCGCAACAGCTCGACCACCTTCAACATCACCCCGGGCATCAAGGGCAAGTTCGGCGCGGGCGACAAATGGTCGTACGAATTCACGCTCAACCATGCCGAATATCGTTCGACGATCAGCTTTCCCCAAGTCGTCATCGACAAGGCCAACGCCTTCTTCCTCGGGCCGCAAATGGGCACCGATCCGGTGACCGACTATGCCCGGTTCGACGCCAATCCGACGCGGCTCTACACGCCGCTGACCCCGGCCGAATATCGCTCGATCACCGCGGATTCGGTCTATCGGCCCAAATCCTGGGTCAACAATGTCTCGGCAACGGTCAACACGACCGAGCTGTTCCGCCTGCCGGGCGGCCCGGTCGGCTTCGCCGCCGTCGCCGAGGTGGGCAACCAGGGCTATAATCTTCATCCCGACCCGCTCGCGCTTTCCCAATATTATGTCGGCCTGATCGATTCGGACGGAAAGGGCACGCGCCAGCATTGGGGCCTGGGCGGCGAGCTTCGCGTGCCCGTCTTCTCGATCCTCGAGATCGATGCGGCCGCCCGCTATGATCATTATGGCTTCGGCGGCGGCAGCATCGGCAAGTTCACCTATAATTTCGGCGCCGAGCTGCGCCCGATGAAGAGCCTGTTGCTGCGCGGCGCCTTCGGCACCGGCTTCCGTGCGCCCGACCTTCACTATGTGTTCCGCGGGCCCGGCAACGTTCATTCGAGCGGCGCCGACCATTATCTCTGCCGCTCGCTCGAGCCCGACCAGGATCTGGCCGACTGCAGCTATGGCGACGAGAGCTTCATCGTTCGCAAGAACGGCAATCGCCGGCTCCAGCCGGAAACCTCGACCTCGATCAACGCCGGCGCCGTGTTCCAGCCCTGGCGCCGCTTCGACATCTCCGCCGATTATTTCCGGGTGAAGATGAAAAACCAGGTGCTCGACATGAACGTCGACACCGTGTTGCGCGACGAGGCGGATTGCCGGCTCGGCGTGACCAATTCGGGATCGGCGGTCAATGCCGGCTCCCCGACCTGCGTCGATGCGCTCTCGCGCGTCAAACGCTATGTCGGCGGCGCCCTGGACGGGCAGATCCAGAGCGTCCTGATCAACCCGATCAATATCGCCGAGGAAACCACCGACGGGATCGACATCGCGGCGCATCTGAACCTGCCGATCCAGGACCGGAAGCTCGGCGCCGTCTCCGTCTCGGTCGGCTACACTTATGTGTTCAGCCACACGATCAAGCAATATCCGGGCGATCCGACGATCAACAAGCTGGCGTTCGACAGCGGCTACGACATTCCGCGCGACAAGGGCACGGCGAGCATCAGCTGGACCCTCGACGCCTTCACCGCGACCGTGACGGGCCAGCGGCTCGGCAAGCTGCCCAATTACGACGAGGATGGCTATATCAAGCCGAGCTACCTGTTCAACCTGTCGGCGCAATATGACCTTACCGATCACCTGCGCGTCTCGGGCACGGTCAACAACCTGTTCGACCAGAACCCGATCAAGGACCGGACCTATTCGTCCTACCCCTATTACGACGTCTCGTGGTTCGATGGCGTCGGCCGCAGCTATTATCTGCAGATGACCTGGAAACTGGGCGGATCGAAGCTCTGATCCGGCGCGCATGGCGACGATCGGTCACCCGATCGTCGCCGGCGGCAGACACGGCAGCGCGGCTGAAAGCCTGTAGCGGAGACCGGTACCGCGAATTTACCCCGCCCCCGCGACGAACGCCGCGAGCTGGTCGAGCGCCGTGCCCCAGCCATCGAGAAACCCCATCTCTTCATGCTTCCGGGAGTCAGCGGCATTCCTGTGCAGGACGCGGGCCGCATATCGCGTGCCGCTTCCCTCCGGTTCGAAGGTTATGATCACGGTCAGCGCGAGCCAGGGTTCGGCCGGCCGCCAGCCCTCCGTCAGGACCGTCGTGAAGACCAAGCGGGCTTCGGGGACGATCTCCAGGAAGCAGCCTTCGACATGCGGCTGGAATTCGCCGCCGCCTTCGCGCATTCGTGTCTCGAAGCCGCCACCCGGGCGGAGAATTCCCCATGTCGAAAGGCTTCGCCAGTTCCGTGACGCCCACCACCCCCCCAAATGAGGCGGCTGACCACCGCCCGCCTGCTCGGATCGGCGAGCGCGTGAAAGGCGGCATCAAGCGGCGACTGATAGTTTCCCATGTGCAGAAGTATCAGTGAAAGTTTCCCCGTTGGCAGACTGATTTTTGGTAGGGACGGCTTGTCCAGCCGGGTCGTGAACCCAAAAATGGAATGACCGATGTTGGCTATTAGCCACCGGTCTCCGTCGCATGGAAAGCCGCGATGATCAGTTGCTCCGACACCCCCTGCTGCCGCGCCCAGAGGATCAAATACTCGCCGAGCTCCCAGTCGATCATCACATCAGGCCTCGTCAGGCAGCATGAGAGGCGAAGGCCGCTTTGCTCCGCTGCGTCAAGCGACATGATTTTGCGCCACATCCGGCTTTGAAGCGTCGTCATATCGGCGGGTGAATCGCCCCGATCGAAGGCGGTGAGCGCATCTATCCGCAACGTATCGTCGAGACGCATGTGTCGGTGCAATTCGCGAACTACGGATAGCATCATTGGCTGAAGACGACCCGCATCGATTTCGTCGATAACGGCGTCAGCATTGGCTGCTTCGGTGACCATCGCGTCAGGGTATATCGGCACGGCAACTCTGCAAGTGAGACTATCGCCGACAGCTGCTTTCATGCCACCCTGATTTCCGATTATCTTCCAGCATTAGCCGATATAATCTGATCGACTTCAGATGGCACCTGACAGAGCCGCTGCCGTCCAACAAGCGCAAGGCGCGCCGCGCTCCGTGGCGAAACCTGCCCCGGCGCCGTGGGCAGCGCGCTTATGCGTCAACGACCTAAATGGCCACGGGGGATACCGCGCCATGCGACGTGATCGCGGTGTTGCCGCGGGCGGGCGCGACGGCGTTCCGCGCCAACCATGATTGATTCCGTGGCCGACCGCGCTACGGCCATAGCCATGCACCCCAACCAGGCCTTCCGCTTCGACAGCGATGCCGCGATGCTCGACTGGGCCGTCGCGCGGGGCTTTGCGCATATCCTCGCCGCGACGGCCGACGGCCCGATGGTCGCGCATGCGCCGATCGTGCCGGCCGGCGACGGCGCGATCCGCTTCCACCTGGCGCGCGGCAACCGGCTCGTCCCGTTGCTCGACGGCGCGCGCGTGGTGCTGAGCGTGGCCGGGCCGGACGGCTATATCACGCCGAACTGGTATGCCGACCCGGTGCGGCAGGTCCCGACCTGGAACTATGTCGCGGTCGAGATCGACGGCATCGCCCGCCAGCTCGACGAAGACGGGCTGATCGCGCAGCTCGATGCGCTCGCGGCGCTCCACGAGCCGCGCATATTCCCCGACCGGCCCTGGACCCGCGCCAAGATGGACGATGCGCGTTTCCGCGCCATGCTGCGCGCGATCATCGGTTTCGAGGTGACGATCACGGCAGTGCGTGGCACGAACAAGCTGGGCCAGAACAAGCCGCTGGAAGACCGGATCGGCGCAGCCGAGGGCCTCGCCCGATCCGGCGACGGCGCGCTCGCCGACCTGATGCGGCCAACCCCGACGAGGACTTCATGACCAACCGCCTTGCCCTGTTCGATTGCGACGGCACCCTTGTCGACAGCCAGGCGAATATCTGCCGATCGATGGAAGAGGCCTTTCTCGCGCATGGCCTGGTCGCGCCCGAGCGCGCCGCGATCCGGCGGATCATCGGCCTGAGCGTCGTCGAGGCGATCGCGGTGCTGAGCCCGGCGCTCGACGATGCCCGGCACCGCGACCTGGCCGAGGAATACAAGGCGGCCTTCTTTCGCCTGCGCGCATCGGGCGCGATGGACGAAGAGCCGCTGTTCGACGGCATGATCGAGGCGCTCGATACGCTGGCCGGGGCCGGCTGGCTGTTCGGCGTGGCGACCGGCAAGTCCGATCGCGGCCTTGCCCGCATCCTCGCGCATCATGGCATCGCGGACCGCTTCGTCACGCTGCAGACCGCCGATCGCCATCCCTCCAAGCCCCACCCGTCGATGATCGAGCTGGCCATGGCCGAAGCGGGCGCGGCGCCCACCACGACCGTGATGATCGGCGACACCAGCTACGACATGCTGATGGGCCGCGCCGCGGGCACGCGCGCGCTGGGCGTCGCCTGGGGCTATCACCCGCCCGAGGAACTGCATGCGGCGGGCGCCCATGCCGTCGCCGAGACGGTGGCGAGCCTCCCCCTGCACCTGGAGACGGTATGACCGACGAGGCGACCACCGCGCGCAACCGCTGGCTTGCGATCACGCTGACCCGGGTCGTCGGATCGGCCGGCGCGATCTTCGGCGTGGTCCTGCTCGGCCGCGCGCAGAGCTGGGGGCCGAAGATCCTCGGCGTCGCGATCGTGCTTTCGGCCCTGGCGATGATCGCCACCGTGCCCCGCGCGCTCGCGCATCGCTGGCGGACCCCGCCCGCGCCATGAAACGTTTCTGGAAGACCGTCTCGATCGACGCCGAGCGCGGCATCAGGCTGGACGAGCGGCCGGTCCGCACGCCGGGGCGCCTGCCGCTGACCCTGCCGACCGACGCGCTGGCGGATGCCGTGGCCGACGAGTGGCGGGCCGTCGCCGAAGGCGCGGAGATCGATCCGCGCACCATGCCGCTGACCGGCCTCGCCAATGCCGCGATCGAGCGGATCGGGCCCGATCCCGCCACCTTCGCCGCCGGGCTCGCGGCGTTCGGGGAAAGCGACCTGCTCTGTTACCGCGCGGAAAGCCCCGACGACCTGGTCGCGCGCCAGGCAGCGCTCTGGGATCCGCTGCTCGACTGGGCGAGCCAGCGCTATGACGTGCATTTCGTGGTCGCGCCGGGGATCATGCACCGGCATCAGCCGCCCGCGACGATCGCCCGGCTGCGCGAGGCGATGATGGCACGCACGGCGTATGAACTGGCCGGGCTTGCGCCGATCGTGACGATCGGCGGCTCGCTCGTCGCCGCGCTCGCGCTGTTCGAGGGCGCGGCATCGCCCGATGCGGTGTGGCACGCGATCGAACTCGACGAGGACTGGCAGGCCGAGCAATGGGGCCGGGATGATCTCTCGCTCGGCGCGCTCGAGTCGCGGCGCCGCGATTTCACCGCGGGCGTGCGGTTCCTGGAACTGTCGGCAGCGTAAGCCCCTCCCCGTTCGCCCTCCCGTTCCGGGCCGGGCTCAACGGTGAGCTACTCGCCCGTCGGCGACGTCCGGATCAGCTTGCGGATGAAGCCGATGATCCCGGTCTGGCGCGAACGCTTGAGGCGTTCGGCCGCGAGGATCGTCTTCACGCACTCGAAGCACTCATCGACATCGTCGTTGACCAGGACATAATCATAGCCGTCCCAGTGGCTGACCTCGTTCGCCGCGCGGTCCATCCGGGCATCGATCACCTCGGGCGAGTCGGTCGCGCGGCGCTCGAGTCGTTCGCGCAGTTCCGCCATCGACGGCGGGAGGATGAAGACGCGGACGATATCGCCACCGGCGAGCTGGTGCAGCTGCTGCGCGCCCTGCCAATCGATATCGAACAGGATGTCGCGGCCCTGTTCGAGCACGTTCCAGACCTGCGCCTTGGGCGTGCCGTAGCGATGGCCAAAGACATGCGCCCATTCGAGAAATTCATGGTTCGCGACCATCGCGCGGAAGCGTTCGAGGTCCACGAAATGATAGTCGACCCCGTCGACCTCGCCCGGGCGGATCGGCCGGGTGGTATAGGACACGGAGACGACCAGCTCGGGCTGGTCCTCGCGCAGCTTGCGCGCGATCGTCGATTTGCCCGCGCCCGAGGGCGAGGACAGGACGAACAATACACCGCGGCGCTTGAAACCATGCGGATCGGATTCGGGGGGTGCCATGCGCGCTAGTGGCGCGGGCGCCCCGCTCGCGTCAACCCGTCTTGCTGCAGATCAGGCTTCGGAGGGGCGCTGACCCAGAACCGAGTCCACCAGCTTGTTGAGGCCGCGCAGCGCAAGCCAGCCGACCGCGAAGGTAACCGCCACCGGTACGACGACGCGCGCGACCATCACCACGCCCGCGCCAATCAGCGCGCCGTCCGCCGTGCCGTCGTCGCCGTCCGCCCCGTCGATCGCGCTGCCGATCAGGCCGCCCAGCATCGTGCTCGTCTTCATGGAATACCCTCCGTTTCGACAGGCAGAGCGCATGAAGCGGCGGTCGGTTCCCCGGCCAGCGTCTCTCCGTCCCGGGCAGGAATCTCAGACCATCGTCTCGGGCCGTACCAGCCGGTCGAACGTCGCGGCATCCACCAGCCCGAGATCGAGCCCCGCCTCCTTGAGCGTCAGCCCCTCGGCATGCGCATGCTTGGCGATCTTCGCGGCATTGTCATAGCCGATCTCCGGCGCCAGCGCGGTCACCAGCATCAGCGAGCGGTCGACCAGCTCGGCGATCCGCCCGCGGTTCGGCTCCAGCCCGTCGACGCAGCGCTCGGCGAAACTGTCCATCGCCACGCTGAGCAGGTCGATCGAGCGCAACAGGTTCGCACCGATCAGCGGCTTGAACACATTGAGCTCGAGATGCCCCTGCAGCCCGCCGATCGTGATCGCGGCGTTGTTGCCCATGACCTGCGCCGACACCATCGTCAGCATCTCGCACTGGGTGGGATTGACCTTGCCCGGCATGATCGAGCTGCCCGGCTCGTTCGCGGGCAGGTCGAGCTCGCCGATGCCCGAGCGCGGACCGCTGCCGAGCAGCCGGATATCGTTGGCGATCTTGGTCAGCGCCACCGCCAGCGTGTTGAGCGTGCCGGAGAGATGGACGATCGGATCGTTCGACGCGAGCGCCTCGAACTTGTTCTCGGCGGTGAAGAAGGGCAGCCCGGTCAGCGTCGAGAGTTCAGCGGCGATCGCCTCGCCGAAATCCTTCGGCGCGTTCAGGCCGGTGCCCACGGCCGTGCCGCCCTGGGCGAGCTGGCACATCCCGTGCACCACCCCGGGCGTGATGCGCGCCCGGCAGCGGTAGAGCTGGTTGGCATAGCCCGAAAATTCCTGTCCGAGCGTGATCGGCGTGGCGTCCTGCAGGTGCGTGCGCCCGATCTTGACGATATCCGCCCAGGCCTGGGCCTTGGCCTCGAGCGCATCGTGCAGCCGGTCGAGCGCCGGGAACAGGCGCTGCGTCGCCGCCATCGCCGCGGCGATATGCAGCGCGGTCGGGAAGCTGTCGTTCGACGACTGGCTCATATTGACGTGATCGTTCGGGTGGACCGGCGCCTTGCCGCCGCGCGTGCCCGCCAGCACCTCGTTGGCGCGGCCGGCGATCACCTCGTTCACGTTCATGTTGCTCTGCGTGCCCGAGCCGGTCTGCCAGATGACCAGCGGGAACTGGTCGTCGAGCTTGCCCGCCGCCACTTCGGCGGCGGCCGCCTCGATCGCGTCGGCCAGCGCGGCATCGAGCCCATGCGCGCGATTCACCCGCGCCGCCGCCTGCTTCACCAGCGCGAGCGCATGGACGATGCCGATCGGCATGCGCTCGGTCGCGCCGAACGGGAAATTCTCGATCGATCGCTGCGTCTGCGCGCCCCAATAGGCGCTGGCGGGAACCTCGATCGGGCCGATCGAATCGGTTTCGGTGCGGGTTTCGCTCATTCGAGCCGGTCCTTCAAAATCCCCCTCCCGGCGCGAGAGGGAGGGAGGCGCGAAGCGACGGGCCCTTCCCTCTCGCGACCGGCGAGGGAAGGTTATTTCTTCCGCTTGAAATCCACGGAGACGACGTTCGATCCGTCCTCGACCGGGGTGACCGGCGGCCCGTCATTCTCCGCCTCGTCGTGCGGATCGGGATGTTCGGGACCTTCCTGCGCCTGGAAGCGCAGTTCGAAATTCACGGAGGGATCGTGGAAGCCCGTCACCGCCGAATAGGGAATCACCAGCTTCGACGGCACCTGGTTGAAGCTGAGCCCGATCGAGAAGCCGGTATCGTTGACCACCAGGTCCCAATAGCGGTTCTGCATCACGATCGTCATTTCGTCGGGGAAACGCTCGATCAGGCGCTTCGGGATGTCGACTCCCGCCGCCTGCGTCTTGAAGGTGATGTAGAAATGATGGTCCCCGGGCAGGCCGCCATTCTCGGCGACCGAGCCAAGCACGCGGCCCACGACGGCGCGCAGCGCCTCCTGGACGATCTCGTCATAGGGAATCAGACTATCGGGCAGGCCATCGCTCATGCCGCATGGACTAGCGGGCTTTGCCACCCCGTCAAGATTGCATGAGCGGCGGCGGTCGCTATGTGGGGGCGCATGCGTACCGCCACCATCTCGCGCTCCACCAAGGAGACGTCGATCGACGTGACCGTCAACCTCGACGGCACCGGCCTTTATGAGATCGAGACCGGCATCGGTTTTCTCGATCACATGCTCGAGCAGCTGTCGCGCCATTCGCTGATCGACCTCACGGTGAAGGCCGTCGGCGACCTGCATATCGACCAGCACCACACGACCGAGGACACCGGCATCGCGATCGGCGAAGCGGTGGCGAAGGCGCTCGGCGACAAGAAGGGCATCCGCCGCTATGGCGACGCCCTCTCGCCGATGGACGAGACGCTGACCCGGGTCGCGCTCGATATTTCGGGCCGGCCCTATCTGGTGTGGAAATCCGCCTTCTCCACCACGCGGCTGGGCGAGATGGATACCGAATTGTTCGAGCACTGGTTCCACAGCTTCGCCGGATCGGCCGGGCTGACGCTCCATGTCGAGACGCTGTACGGCCACAACAACCACCACATCATCGAAAGCGCGTTCAAGGGCCTCGCCCGTGCGCTGCGCACCGCCGTCGAGATCGATCCGCGCAAGGCGGACGCGATCCCGTCGACCAAGGGGATGCTTTGAGGTGGGCCGGATCGACCGGCCCGATGCGCCGCTCTGCGTGATCCTGCTGCGCTATGTGGCGCCGCTCGAGGAACTGGACCGCCACATGGAAGCGCATATCGTCTGGCTCACCAAGGGCTATGCCGAGGGGATCTTCATCGCTTCGGGCCGGCAGGTGCCGCGCACCGGCGGCGTGATCCTGACGCGCGGCCACCGGCGCGAGGTCGAGGCGCTGGTGGCGACCGATCCGTTCGTGGCGAGCGGCGCCGCGACGGCCGAGGTGATCGAGTTCACCGCAAGCATGGCGGCGGCGGGCTTCGCCGCGCTGCTGCCATGAGCATCGCCCTGATCGATTACGGCGCGGGCAACCTGCACTCGGTCGCCAACGCGCTGCGCGCCGCCGGCGCGACCGATGTCGACGTGACGGCGGATGCCGGCGCGGTGCTGCGCGCCGACCGCATCGTCCTCCCCGGCGTCGGCGCCTTCGGCGCCTGCGCCGCCGCGCTGCGCGCCGTCCCGGGCATGATCGAGGCGCTGGACCAGCGCGTGCGGCACGACGGCGTCCCGTTCCTCGGCGTCTGCGTCGGCATGCAGCTGATGGCCGATGCCGGCGAGGAAATGGGCACGCATCCCGGGCTCGGCTGGATCAGCGGCACCGTCCGCCACCTCACCCCGGCCGATCCGGCCGCCAAGGTGCCGCACATGGGCTGGAACGACGTCATTCCCACGGTCGCGCATCCGCTGATCGAAACCGGCGAGGCCTATTTCCTGCACAGCTACGCGTTCGACGGCGCGGACGTGATCGCCCGCACCGATCATGGCGGCCCCGTGACCGCGGCGATCGGCCGGGACAATATGCTCGGCGTGCAATTCCATCCCGAGAAGAGCCAGCGCTACGGCCTGGACCTGCTCGCCCGCTTTCTGGAGTGGCGGCCATGAGCCTCATCGTCTTCCCCGCCATCGACCTGAAGGGCGGCCAGGTGGTCCGGCTCGCCGAAGGCGATATGGACCGCGCTACCGTCTATGGTGACGATCCCGCCGCCCAGGCGATGCTGTTCGCGGACCAGGGCGCCGAATATCTCCACGTCGTCGATCTCGACGGCGCCTTTGCCGGCACTTCGGTCAATGGCGACGCGGTCAGCGCGATCGTCGAGCGCTTTCCCGGCCATGTCCAACTCGGCGGCGGCATTCGCGACCGGGCGGCGATCGAGCGCTGGTTCGATCTCGGCGTGTCGCGCGTGGTGATCGGCACGGCGGCGCTCGAGAATCCCGACCTGGTCCGCGCCGCCGCGCGCGACTTTCCCGGCGGCATCGTCGTCGCCGTCGACGCCCGGGACGGCATGGTCGCGACACGCGGCTGGGCCGATGTCTCGACGGTCGAGGTGATCGATCTCGCGCGCCGCTTCGAGGATGCCGGCGTCGCGGCGCTGCTGTTCACCGATGTCGGGCGTGACGGGATGCTCAAGGGCTGCAACGTGGAGGCGACGGTCGATCTCGCACGGTCGGTGCGCATCCCGGTGATCGCCAGCGGCGGCGTGAAGGGCATCGCGGAGATTCATGTCCTCGCGCTCCACGCCCGCGACGGAATCGAAGGCGTGATCACTGGTCGCGCGCTGTATGACGGCCGGCTCGACCTGGCGGCGGCCCTCAGCGTGGCCGCAGCGGCGGCGGCCTGACATGACCGTCCGCGCCCGCGTGATCCCCTGCCTCGACGTCGCCAACGGCCGCGTCGTGAAGGGCGTGAACTTCGTCGACCTGCGCGACGCCGGCGACCCGGTCGAGCAGGCGCGCGCCTATGACGCGGCCGGCGCGGACGAGCTCTGCTTCCTCGACATCACCGCCAGCCACGAGGCGCGGGGCACGATCCTGGAGGTGGTCCGGCGCACCGCCGAGGTCTGCTTCATGCCGCTCACCGTCGGCGGCGGCGTGCGCAGCGTCGAGGATGCGCGCGCGCTGCTGCTTGCCGGCGCGGACAAGGTCGCGGTCAACTCGGCGGCCGTCGCCCGGCCCGAAGTGGTCGCCGAGATCGCCGATCGCATGGGCAGCCAGTGCGTCGTCGCCTCGGTCGACGCCCGCCGCGTGTCGGATGGCCATTGGGAAGTGTTTACCCATGGCGGCCGCCGCGCGACCGGGATCGACGCGATCGAGCATGCGCTGAACCTGGTCCGGCTCGGTGCGGGCGAACTGCTGGTCACCTCGATGGACCGCGACGGCACCCGCGACGGCTATGATCTCGCGCTGATCCGCACCATCGCCGACCAGGTCGCGGTACCCGTGGTCGCCTCGGGCGGCGTCGGCGGCCTGCAGGACCTGGTGGCGGGCGTGCTCGAAGGCCATGCCAGCGCCGTACTCGCCGCCTCGATCTTCCATTTCGGCGAAGCGAGCATCGCCGATGCCCATGCGGCGCTCGCGGCGGCGGGCGTGCCGGTCCGGCGGCCGCTGCAGGGCTGAACTTCGCCTTTGCTCGGGCGGCACGAACGAAAATTTAGGGACAATGGGCGTACTCCCCCGCCATGCGCTTCCTGCTCGCCCTGCTCCTCACCGCCCCGGCGCTGGCCGTCACCCCGGCCCATACCGGCGTACCGAAGATCCGCACCGGGCCGGAGCTGTCCGACATCGCGCTGTTCGTCATGGCGGCCGCCGGCGTCTGGATCGTGCGCCGGGCAATGCGCGCGCGTTTCGCGAAACGCCCCAGGGATTGATCCGAAAGGATTGACCTTCGCCGCGCGGCGGGGCAGCCCCGCGCGCATGGCCGACGATTTCCTCGACACGCTCGAAGCGGTGATCCGCGCCCGCAAGGGCGGCGATCCCGATACCTCCTATGTCGCGAAGCTCTTCGCAAAGGGACGGGCCAAGATCGCCCAGAAGGTCGGCGAGGAAGCCACCGAGACGGTCATCGCCGCGATGGGAGACGACCGCGCCGAGCTTGCCGGCGAAGCGGCGGACCTGATCTTCCACCTGCTCGTCCTGCTGGCCGATGCGGATGTGGCGCTCGACGACGTCCGTGCCGAACTGCGGCGGCGCGAAGGCGTGTCGGGGATCGACGAAAAGGCCTCCCGGAGCCACTGATCAGGAGCGAACATGCCGATCGACGCCACCCAGCCCTATGACGAGCAGAACATCTTCGCGAAGATCCTGCGCGGCGAGATTCCCTCGAAGAAGGTCTATGAGGACGACTTCGCCCTCGCCTTCCACGACATCAATCCGCAGGCGCCGACGCACATCCTGGTGATCCCCAAGGGCCCCTATGTCTCGTGGGACGATTTCAGCGCGAAGGCCGCCGATGCCGAGATCACGGGCTTCGTCCGCGCGGTCGGCACGGTCGCGCGCGCGGCGGGCATGGTCGCGCCGGGCTACCGCCTGCTCGCCAATACCGGCCTGGACGCGCATCAGGAGGTGCCGCACCTTCACGTCCATCTCTTCGCCGGCCGCAAGCTGGGGCCGATGCTCGCCCGGTAAGGGCGTCAGGGGCACGCGATAAGGGATTGCGCGGGCTCGATTTGCCATTAGGCTCCGCGCACCACGCATTTTGGCCGCCCGCGCATGAGGCGGCAAAGGGGAAAACATCATATGGCGACACAGCCCACAACGGGTATTCTCGCGCGCATGCTCCTCCGCAAGACGGTCGAGCAGGTCCAGCGCGAGACGCAGACCAGCCAGCTCAAACGCACACTCGGCCCCTGGAACCTTGTGTTCCTCGGCATCGGCTGCATCATCGGCGCGGGCATCTTCGTGCGGACGGGCAGCGCCGCCTCGCTCCACGCCGGCCCGGCCGTCCTGATCTCGTTCCTGATCGCCGGCGTCGTCTGCGCGCTCGCCGGCCTGTGCTACGCCGAACTTTCCTCGACCCTGCCCGTCTCGGGCTCGGCCTATACCTATAGCTACACCACCATCGGCGAGTTCGCCGCCTGGATCATGGGCGCGCTGCTGCTCCTCGAATATGGCCTCGCCGCCTCGGTCGTGGCCGTCGGCTGGGCGGGCTATGTCGTCAGCCTGCTCAAGGATTTCGGGCTGGTGATCCCCGTGATGCTGACGGGCCCGACCGGGCATCACGTCCAGCAGGCCGGGGTCGACATCCTCGTCAACGGCGCGCCGGTGATCTATCTGTTCAACCTGCCCGCCTTCCTGATCTGCATGGCGATGACCGCCCTGCTCGTCATCGGCGTGTCGGAAAGCGCCAAGGTCAACAACGTCATCGTCGCCATCAAGGTGACGGTGATCATGGCCTTCATCTTCATCTGCGGCGGCTATGTGATCGCGCATATCGACACGCTGAAATCCAACTGGGACCCGTTCATCCCGCCGGCATCGGGCGAGAAGGGCGAGTTCGGCTGGGGCGGCATCCTGCGCGCCGCATCGATCGTGTTCTTCGCCTATATCGGCTTCGAGGCGGTCTCGACCGCCGGCCAGGAAGCCAAGAACCCCAAGAAGGACATGCCGATCGGCCTGCTCGGCTCGCTGTTCATCTGCACCGCGATCTACATCCTCGTCTCGATCGTGATGACGCTGATCGTCAACTACAAGACGCTGAACGTGCCCGATCCCGTCGCCGTCGCGGTCGACGCGCTCGGCCCGCAATGGGCCTGGTTCGCCAAGCTGGTAAAGGCCGGCGCCATCGTCGGCCTCACCTCGGTGGTGCTGGTGCTGATGTACGGCCAGACCCGCATCTTCTACACCATGGCGCGTGACGGCCTGCTGCCGCGCGTCTTCGCGACCGTCCACCAGAAGTTCAAGACGCCCTGGGTCAACACCATCCTGGTCGGCCTGATCACTGCGGTCGCCGCGGCGTTCTTCGACATCAACACGCTCGGCGACATGACCTCGGTCGGCACGCTGGCCGCGTTCGCGATCGTCTGCCTCTCGGTGATCTGGCTGCGCCGCACGCATCCGGACATCCCGCGCGGCTTCACCGTACCGCTCTATCCGTTCGTGCCGGCGCTCGGCATCATCGCCTGCGTCGCGCTGATCTTCACCGTCGAGACGCGCGTGCTGATCTTCTTCGGCTGGTACACGCTGATCGCGATCGTGCTGTATTTCGCCTATGGCATGCACCACAGCCGCCTGGCCAAGGGCCTGGACGAGATGGAACAGCCCGACATGGGCGAGTTCCCCGGCCCGGTACCGGAGTAACCCAGCTCCGGCCGGACCGGCCGGACAAACCGGCAAAGCAAAGGGCCGGGGATCGCTCCCCGGCCCTTTTCTTGTTCCAGCGGGGCCGGCGCTGCCCGCGCCGCGCGCTTCAGCCCAGCTTGGCCGCCACCAGTTCTTGCATGTCGCACATCGGCCGCGCGCCATAATGCGAGATGATCTCGGCAGCGCAGATCGCGCCGAGGCGGAGCGAATCCTGCAGGCTCTTGCCCTGCGCCTGACCGCTCAGGAAGCCAGCCGCGAACAGGTCGCCGGCGCCGGTCGTATCCACCACTTTCTCGATCGGCTCCGCGCCGCACGAAACGCGCTGGCCGTTCGAGATGGCGATCGCGCCCTTCTCGCTGCGCGTCACGACGAGCAGCGGCACCTGTGCAGCAGCATCGGCCACGGCCGCCTCGAAATCCTCGCCCTCCATCAGCGACAGGATCTCGTTCTCGTTCGCGAACAGGATGTCGATCAGCCCCTTAGCCATCAGGTCGAGGAAGTCGGCCCGGTGGCGCGAGATGCAGAACACGTCGCTCAGCGTGAAGGCGACCTTGCGGCCGGCCTTGCGCGCAACCTCGATCGCGGCGCGCATCGCCTGGCGCGGCTCTTCCGGATCCCAGAGATAACCCTCGAGATACAGGATCGCGCCCGATGCGATCAGGTCATGATCCAGCGCCGATTCCGGCAGGAACTGCGAGGCGCCGAGAAAGGTGTTCATCGTCCGCTGCCCGTCGGGCGTGACGAAGATCAGGCAGCGCGCCGTGCTCGGCTCGCCTTCCCGCGCCGCGGTGGTGAAGGTCACGCCGGTCGCGCGGATATCGTGCGCGAACACCTCGCCGAGCTGGTCGTCGGCGACCTGGCCGATGAACCCGCATTTGCCGCCCAGCGCCGCGATCGCCGCGACCGTGTTGGCGGCCGATCCGCCGCTGGCCTCGATACCCGGGCCCATCTTGGCGTAGAGATCGTCCGCCGCCTCGGGCGAGAACATCAGCTGCATCGACCCCTTGGTCATGCCTTCGGCAGTGATGAATTCTTCGTCGGCCTGGGAAAGCACGTCGACGATCGCGTTGCCGATGGCAACGACGTCATAGGCTGGGCTGGTCAATGCGGTCTCCTGAATGGAAATATCGGCCGGCCGTAATGGTGCGGGCAGATGAGCGCAACCTTCTGGACTTGCCGCCCGGCGCGGCTACACCGGCGCGATGCTCCGCGCCTTCTTCCTGTCGATCGGCCAGCTCGGCGATCCGAAGATCGTCGCCGTGTTCCTCAAGTCGCTCGCCGTCACGCTCGCGCTGCTCCTCGCGATCGGCGCTGCCCTGTGGTACGGCGCGCTGCGCGGCGCCCGGTGGTTCGGCGGCGGCAGCGGAACGGCGGATCTCGCCGGCCTTGCCGCAGTGCTCGCCTGGCTCGCCATCGCCTGGCTGCTGTTCCGCGTGATCGCGATCGGCGTGATGCAGATATTCGCGGACGACGTCGTCGTCGCGGTGGAGCGCAGACATTATCCCGAGGCCCTGGCCGAGGCGCGCGACGTGCCGCTCCGGCGCTCGATCGCCATGGGTCTCGGCTCGGCCGGGCGGGTCATCCTGGTCAACCTCGCCGTCTCGCCGCTCTACCTGCTGCTGTTCATCACGGGGATCGGCGTGCCGGTGCTGTTCTTCCTCGTGAACGGCTGGCTGCTCGGACAGGATCTGGGCGACATGGTCGCCGCGCGCCATATCCCGCGCCGGTCGATGCGCCGCTGGCGCGGGGCCACCGCGTTCCAGCGCTTCACGCTCGGCCTGGCCGGCACGGCCCTGTTCCTGGTGCCGATCCTCAACCTCGTCGCCCCCGTGCTCGGCGCGGCGATGGCGACTCACCTCTTCCATGGGAGAAGACGCATATGAAGCGCATCGCCTTTGCGATCCTGCCGGGCCTGCTGCTCGCCGGATGCGGTGCCGACGGGGTCGCACCGCGCCCGGCCCGCGCCGCGCCGGTGCCGATCCCCGTGCCGGGCGGCGGCGGGCTCGACCGGATCATCGGCCAGTCGGGCGGCGCCCTGATCGGCCTGTTCGGCCAGCCGCTGGCCGATGTGCGCGAGGGCAACGCGCGCAAGCTGCAGTTCGGCAACGCGATCTGCGTGCTCGACGCCTATCTCTATCCCAAGGGCCGCGGCGAGCCCGTCGTCACCTATCTCGATGCGCGGCAGACCAATGGCAGCCCGATCGACCGGGCGAGTTGCGTCGGTGCCCTCAGCCTGGGGCGGCGATAGCCGCGGCCCATTCGCCGCGCACGATCTCGTCGGTCTCCCCGGCGGCGCGCGCGGCGCGCTCCAGCACCCAGCGGTCCCGATCCAGCCGCGCCAGCGCCCAGATTGCCGCGCCGCGCACCACCGGGGCGGCGTCCCCCAGCAGCCGCGCCACCGGCTCGACCAGCGCCGCCGCGCCGCTGTTTCCGGCTGCGACCAGGCAGTTGCGCACCATCCGGTCACGCCCGATCCGCTTGATCGGCGATCCGGAGAAGACCTGCCGGAACCCGGCATCGTCGAGCGCGAGCAGATCAGCCAGCCCCGGCGCGGCCAGTTCAGCCCGCGGCGCGAAGGCGCGGTTCGCCTGTGCCGCAACGGCGAACTTGTTCCACGGGCACACCGCCAGGCAGTCGTCGCACCCATAGATGCGGTTGCCCATCGCCGCGCGGAACGCGTGCGGGATCGGCCCGGCATGCTCGATCGTCAGATAGGAAATGCAACGCCGCGCATCGAGCCGGTAGGGCGCGGGGAAGGCATCGGTCGGACAGGCACGCTGGCATGCGTCGCACGAGCCGCACCGATCGCGCCCCGGCGCGTCCGGCACAAGCTCGAGCGTCGTGTAGATCGCCCCCAGGAACAGCCAGCTGCCATGATCGCGGCTGACGAGGTTGCTGTGCTTGCCCTGCCAGCCCAGCCCCGCTGCCTCGGCCAGCGGCTTTTCCATCACCGGCGCGGTATCGACGAACACCTTGACGTCGGCGCCCGGCGCCTCCGCCACGAGCCACCGCGCCAGCGCCTTGAGCGCGCGCTTCACCACGTCGTGGTAATCGGCACCCTGCGCATAGACCGAGATGCGCCCCCGCTCCCCTTCCCCGGCCAGCGCCAGCGGGTCGCCGGCCGGCGCATAGCTCATGCCCAGCGCGATCACGCTCTTTACCTCGGGCCACAGCCCGGTGGGACGCTCGCGATGCTGCGCGCGCGCCTCCATCCAGATCATGTCGCCATGCATGCCCTCGCCCAGCCATTGCCGCAGCCGCTCGGCGGTGCGTGGCGCCGCATCGGCGCGCGCGACACCGCAATCGGCGAACCCCAGCTCCCGTGCCTTCGCGCTCAGCCGCGCACCGAGTGACATGTCGTCGGACATTTCCGGCCGCTACCACGCCAGCCACGAAAAGTGACCATCTCCTCCATTCTTGCCGAACCGGGACGCGACACTTTAAGGAAGCGCTGATATTGCCGCCGCCACAGTCCCTCGACAACGCTCGGGAAGAACGGAAGAAGGTACGCGTGACGGATACACTGGCGATCAGCGCTACCGGACTGATCAAGAAATTCGGCGACCGGCGTGTCGTCGACGGCGTCGACATCGCGGTGCCCACCGGCATGATCTACGGGGTGCTCGGCCCCAATGGCGCGGGCAAGACCACCACGCTGCGCATGCTGCTCGGCATCATCGAGCCGGATGGCGGCACCCGCACGCTGCTCGGCCACGACCGCCCGCGCGACGCGAGCGACGAGGTCGGCTATCTGCCCGAGGAGCGCGGCCTCTATCCCGCGATGCGCGCCAAGGATGCGATCGCCTTCATGGGCGCGCTGCGCGGCCTCGACCTGAAGACCGGGCGCAAGCGCGCGGTCGCGCTGCTCGAGGCCAACGGCCTGGGCAGTGCAGTCGATACCAAAATCCGCAAGCTCTCCAAGGGCATGGCGCAGCTCGTCCAGCTGATCGGCTCCGTCGTGCACGAGCCCGAACTGCTCGTGCTCGACGAGCCTTTTTCGGGGCTCGACCCGGTCAACCAGGAGCGGCTCGAGGCGCTGATCGTCGCCCAGCGCGATCGCGGCGCGACGATCCTCTTCTCGACTCATGTCATGGCCCATGCCGAGCGGCTGTGCGACCGGCTGGCGATCATCGCCGGCGGCAAATGCCGCTTCGAGGGCACGGTGGCCGATGCCCGCGGCATGCTGCCGATGCAGGCGCATTACATTCCCCAGCAGGACGATGAGAGCCTTGCCGCGCTGCTCCCCGCGGGTGCGCGACACCAGCATGGCGCCTGGCATTTCGCCGTGCCGCCCGAAGGCCCCGAAGGCGTGCTGAAGACCCTGATCAGCGCCGGCCACGGCATCTCCGGCCTGTCGATCGAGCGCCCCGGCCTGCACGACGCCTTTGTGCGAATCGTCGGCCCGGACGCCCTGAAGGACGACGAGAACAGCGCCCGCGAAACCCTGGAGAACGGGCGATGAGCAATCCGCCGACCGGCAATTTCCGCCGCCTCGTCCGCCAGACGCTGACGATCGCCCGTCGCGATTTCGTCGCGACGGTGTTCACCCCAACCTTCCTGCTGTTCCTGTTCACCCCGGTGATCATGCTGTCCTTCGGGCTGATCGGGGGCGTCGGCGCCTCGTCCATGGCGAGCGGGTCGATCGAGAAGGAACGCATGGTCGCCATCGTGGCGGTCGCGCAGCAGCCCGCGATGCGCGCCGCGGACGAGCGGCTGCGCCGCCTGTTCGCCAAGGACGATCGGCCGCCGCTGCTCGTGCTGCAGGCCCCGGGCGGCAATCCGGCGGCCGAGGCGCATCACGCCTTCGCCGCCGACGGGGCGGACGCCTCGGCGGCGCTGTACGGCGACCTTGCCCATCCCACGATCCTGTATGGCGGCCAGGGCGGCCGTGACGCCACCTATCTTGCCGAACTGGCCGAAACCACGCTGCGCGCCGGCGGGCAGGGCAACGACCGGCTCAGCACCGCGACGCTGACGCCGATCTCGCGGACGGCACCATCGGCGACCGGCCATAACCAGGCGGCCTTCTTCACTGTGTTCGGCATCTTCTTCCTCACCCTGCTGCTTGCCGGCCAGGCCGTCGGCACCATGGCGGAAGAGCGCAACAACAAGGTGGTGGAAATCCTTGCGGCCGCAGTGCCGCTCGAAGCGGTCTTCCTCGGCAAGTTGCTCGGCATGTTCGGCTCGGCGCTGCTGTTCGTCGCCTTCTGGGGCACGCTGGTCAGCCAGGCCGGTGCGCTGATGCCGGCCAACATGGCGCATGCGCTCGGCGAAATCGGTCCCGCGACCGGCCTGCCGCTGTTCGCCCTGCTGTTCGTCGCCTATTTCACCATGTCCTACATGCTGCTCGGCGCCGTCTTCCTCGGCATCGGCGCGCAGGCGACCACGCCGCGCGAACTGCAGATGCTCTCGCTCCCCATCACCGTGCTGCAGATGGTGATCTTCGGCATCGCGATCCGCGCCGCCTCGCGGCCCGACAGCTGGATCGCTGTCGCCGCCGAGATTTTCCCGTTCAGCTCGCCTTATGCGATGGCGGCGCGCGCGGCGAATTCGCCCGCGATCTGGCCGCATGTCGCGGCGCTTGCCTGGCAATTGCTGTGGGTCGCGATCTGCATCGCGGTCGGCGCCCGCGCCTTCCGCCGCGGCGTGCTGCAATCGGGCAGCGCGCGGATCAACTGGAAGGGACTGGTCGGGCGCTGATCTCGCCGGGGCACCGTTTCATCGATCCCGTCGCAAACGCTATTGACATTAGTGTCAGTTATCGCTTTCCTGCGAAAAAGAGGAGAGTGGATGATGGCGACGCTTGCGATGGAATCGGTCGAACCTGCGGTCGATCCGCTCGATGTGAGCCGGCCCGAGCTTTACCGCGACGATGTGTGGCAGGCGCCGTTCCGCCAGCTGCGCGCCGAATCGCCGGTTCATTATGTCGAGCATTCGGGCTTCGGCCCCTATTGGTCGGTCTCGACCTACAAGCCGATCGTTCAGGTCGAATCGCTTCCCGATCTCTATTCGTCGCAGGCCGGCGGCATCACCCTGGCCGACTTCATCGAGAATTCCACCTCCGACGTGCGCATGCCGATGTTCATCGCGATGGACCGGCCCAAGCATACCGGGCAGCGCCGCACCGTCGCACCCGCCTTCACCCCCAGCGAGATGATCCGGCTGTCCGACAATATCCGGACACGCACCGCCGAGATCCTCGACAGCCTGGAGTGGAACAAGACCTTCGACTGGGTCGACAAGGTCTCGATCGAACTGACCACCCAGATGCTCGCCATCCTGTTCGATTTCCCGTGGGAGGATCGCCGCAAGCTGACCTTCTGGTCCGACTGGGCCGGCGATATCGAACTCGTGAAGACCGAGGAACTGCGGCTCGAGCGCCTCAAGCACATGTACGAGTGCGGCGGCTATTTCCAGAACCTGTGGAACCAGAAGGTCGGCAAGGAGCCGACGCCCGATCTCATCTCGATGATGATCCATTCGGACGCCATGGCCGAGATGGACCAGATGGAGTTCCTCGGAAACCTCATCCTGCTGATCGTCGGCGGCAACGACACGACGCGCAATTCGATGAGCGCCGCGGCCTATGGCCTCGATCTGTTCCCGGACCAGCGCGCGAAGCTGGAGGGCGATCCGTCGCTGATCCACAATACGGTGCAGGAAATCATCCGCTGGCAGACGCCGCTCGCGCATATGCGCCGCACCGCGACCCAGGACACCGAGCTCGAGGGCCAGAAGATCCGCGAGGGCGACAAGCTGGCGCTCTGGTATATCTCGGCCAACCGCGACGAGAGCGTGTTCGAAAATGCCGACAAGATCATCGTCGATCGCGCCAATGCCCGGCGGCATCTTGCCTTCGGCCACGGCATCCATCGCTGCGTGGGCGCGCGCCTCGCTGAACTGCAGATCGCAACGCTGCTGGAGGAAATGGCCAAGCGCCGCATGCGGGTGAACGTCGTCGGCCAGCCCGAGCGCGTCGCCGGCTGTTTCGTCCATGGCTATCGCAAGCTGCCGGTGGAGGTCACCAAATATTGATCCCGTTTCCGGGCGGATGATGAGCGCCTCAGTTCGGCTTCGTCGACTCCGCCCGGATCGGTTGTGCCGCGCCCGAGCAATCGTCGCCCGCGCGCGCGATCACGTCGGGTGACTTTTTTCGACCCATCGTCCAGTTCGCCTGGAGCCGCACGCGCGGGTTCGGCGCGCACCAGATCTCGCCGGTCTCGTTGATGGCGGTGACCCAGATTAGGTTATGCTCCTGCCCGTAATCGATCACGGCAAAGGCATAGCCCGCGCCCTTGTCGAGCACATGGACGGGCAGCGGGGGATCGAGCTGTTGAAAGGACATGCGCCATAATCGCGCGGGATCGCGGGGAGTTCCCGGCACCGTTCCGGCCGCCGGCGGCACCGTTGCATCTCGCCCGGCCGGTCACGCGTACCTATATCCGCTTCACCGCCACGCCCGAGGACGATCATGACCCCAGACCGACGCAGCTTCCTGACCATGGCCGGCACCGGCGCAGCGGTCTTCACCCTGTTCGGTTGCCGCGGCACGGCATCGGCCGTTCCGCCCGAGAAGTTCGAGGTGACGCTGACCGACGCCCAATGGAAGGCGAGGCTGTCCCCCGCCGCCTATCAGACGCTGCGCCACGAGGCGACCGAGACGCCGTTCACCAGCCCGCTCAACAACGAGCATCGCGCCGGCATCTTCTCCTGCGCCGGGTGCGCGCTGCCGCTCTATTCGTCGAAGACCAAGTTCGACAGCGGGACCGGCTGGCCGAGTTTCTGGCAGCCGCTGCCCAATGCCGTGCGCACCCGCGTCGACGGATCGCTCGGCTTCACGCGCACCGAGGTCCATTGCCGCCGCTGCGGCGGCCATCTCGGCCATGTCTTCGATGACGGCCCCAAGCCGACCGGGAAGCGCTACTGCATGAATGGCGTGGCGATGACGTTCAAGCCAGGCGCGGCATAACGCACGGCACCGCGGCCCGGTTAAGGATACCCTCTCCCGCCGCGGGAGAGGAAAGCCTCAGAAGCGGATATCGTCCAGGTTGAGCGACGCCAGCGTCACCGCCGGCAGCGGCTGGGTGTCGTTCCCGTCGAGCGTGTCGGCACCGGCCGCACGGTCCGAATAGATGAAGCCCTTGGTCGGATAGGCGCTGGTGCCGAGGCCGCCGGTCGGGCCGTACCAGACCTTGACCATGCTCCAGTCGCCGGCTTCCGAAACGTCGACCGCGCGAACGTCGGTCTCCACGCGGCCGGGGCGCGACCAGTTGGCATGGGTGAGGAGGACTTCGCGGTCGCTGACGACTTCGCTCACCATCGCGACGTGGCCGAGGCGCATACGGCCGGTTGCGGCAAAGGCGAGGACGGCACCGACCTTGGGCGCGTGGCCGCGGGCATAATGGCCGGCAGCCTGGCTCCACCAGGTGTTGGCGTTGCCGTGGATGTCGATACCGGAAATGGTGCGGGCATAGGGGGCGCACTGCCAGAACTGCGCCATCGCCGGGGTAGCCGCCAGCAGGCTGCAAGAAACCACCAGCGCAAAACGCGCTGCAAACGCCCGAAAATTCATGTGACCCCCAGGTCCCGCCAATTCGTTGAGCCTGTCAAAGCAGGTCGGGCCGGGGGTGAAAACCCCGGGAACTCCACGAACGGAACCTTTTCCGACGAACCGTGTTTAGGGGGCGATGACTGCCATTCGTCGCACCCGAAAAGCGGCGCCAGGCAGCGCGCGCGGCGATAGCGACGCCAGCAATTCGTAGAATCACCTAGGCTCGGACCGCGCCGGAAGCCGACGGGCACGCCCCGCGCGACGGCGCGATGCGCCGCCTGCGTCAGGGCGCGTGGGGCATTCCTTCGCGCTCGGCTGCCGCCGCTGCATCCGCCAGCCGCGCTTCATGCTCCGCGCGGCCGAACGGGAAACGCGCATAGCAGAGCCCCGCCAGCCCGTAGAAGAGCAGTTCGAGGCAGATGAAGACGATCGTCAGCCGGTCGATCGTCGCGACCGGCACCAGGCCGGGCTTCGCCGCTGCGGGAAAGGCGGCAAAGGCGAGGATCGTGCCCGCCATGAAAATCCCGAGCCCGCCGACCATCTTCTGCACGAAGAAGCCGCCCGCGAAGAACACGCCTTCCGATCGCTGCCCGGTGCGCGTCTCCGATTCCTCGACGACATCGGCGAGCATCGCCGCGCCCAGGATGAATGCCCCCACGCTGCACGCCGTGTTGGCGGCGAAGATCGCCAGCAGCAGCGGCAGCATCGCCGCCGATCCGGGTTCCGGAAACAGGCCGGCGAGCCGCAGCGCATAGGGCGACACGAGCAAGGCGGCGCTGACGAACGACAGGATCATGCCGACCCGCGGCTTGTTGCCGCCCCGGGTAAGCCGCGGCGCGAGGTAGAAGGCGCCGACCGCGCCGGCCAGCAGCGCCGCCGAGAGCCACTGATAGTCAGTCCCGTGGAACTGCCAGACGAAGCTGTACATATAGTTGGACAGCGCAAAGGAGATGCCCTGCGCGGTATAGGCGAATACCCCCGCCGCCATCAGGATCAGGAAGCCCCGGTTCGACACGGTCGTGCGGAACTGCGCGAAATGC
>Ga0255338_1000897_pt1 | contig 70060 bp, 51 predicted proteins | sample MeOH1_35cm_T4_19_FD_203715 | JGI IMG/M metagenome (GOLD analysis project Ga0255338, IMG submission 203715) | Sandy soil microbial communities from University of British Columbia, Vancouver, Canada - MeOH1_35cm_T4_195 | ecosystem: Engineered > Artificial ecosystem > Sand microcosm > Unclassified ... | reverse complement strand
ACCGAGAAGACGCGGAAGGCGGAATCTTGGCTGGCTGTGGACACCGCCACCAAATAGCAGCGCGTCAACAAGAAGGTGACGAACTCCCGAAGCTTCTCTGGCGTCGGTAGCGCTTCCGCGACGGCTTGTACGAAATGCTTCGCATTGGCCCGGATATTGACCTGAGATTCGTTATCAAGCGACGAGGGGTCGAGATCGATCAGGGCTTCCAGCTTCAGGTCCTGAACGTATTTTGCGAAGAAGCCCTTGTCGCGGTCGCGCAGCGCCAGGCGGGGCTTGGGAAGGATCCCTTCCATCTTCTTGCCCGGTTCCAGGATGTAGGGTCGCAGCTCGTCGCGGTCCTCACCACCGTTCGCGCAAGCCATCGCGGCCAGCAGAATGGTGAGCGTGGTCAGACGCTGCTGCCCGTCGATCACCTGAGCATAGGCGCTATCCTCCGACTTGATCAGCACGATGCTGCCGAGAAAATAGCCCTCCTCCTGCTCGGCCTGAAAAAAAGCGATCAGATCATCGAAAAGTTCGGCCGCCTGGTCGGGCGTCCAGGCGTAAGGCCGCTGATAGGATGGGATAACATACTCGAAATCGGACGAGAAAATCTTGGAGAGCGGATACTCGGCGCCACTAATTTTCTTCGACACACCTTGCTCCCCCAGTTAGCCCTCCAACAGGTGCAAGCAGGTCCCTGTTCTGTCAATCGGGAGCTGGCCCCATTCGGGAGGCATCGTCGCCGTGCCCCGCTAGGCGCAGCTGCAGGACACGGCGTGCGGGAGAACGAACGACCTGAATTGGGGCGCCCTTCTTGCGGTATGCATCGGAGCGATCCATTTGGCAGCTTTTGTCAGTAGCAGACGTTCGGGCAATTATATACTTGACGTACTATGATTGCCGACGTTCGCGATAGCTGATCTGAACGACCGGCTTTGGTCGGCTGTCGCCGCTTGCGGCAATCGATCGAAGTGGGACAGAGCCGTCATTCCCCGCTCGCCACTTGAATGACGACTCTCGGTGAGAGCTGACGCTCCCGCCACCCGAGCAGGCAGCTTAACGCATAGGGCATCGGCAGGAAGTCCGCCGGTATCATAGTTCAAGTGCTCATCTCGGCAGGAACTCGACGTTCCAGATACGGGCGGAGCTCCGGCCACTAAGTTTACAATTTATACTAAGGCGCGTAGAATCTTGGATTTTGAATGGAATGTCACATGCACGCCGTCTTGGAATTGGATCCGATCTGCTTCTCGTCGGATTGCCCCAGCCGGAGCCTTTTCGATCAGATAGCCGACAAATGGTCGGCGATGGTATTAGCGGTCCTGTCCGACAGGCCGCATCGGTTCAACCTGATGCGCAGGCGATTGGAGGGCGTTAGCCAGAAGGCGTTGACACAATGTCTGCGCAAGCTTGAGCGCAATGGGTTGGTCAACCGTCGCGTCGTCTCCCTGTCACCGGTCGCCGTCGAGTACGAGATCACCGCGCTTGGCCGTACCCTGCAAAAGCCGCTCGGCGCGTTGCACCAGTGGACGCTGGACAATCTCGCGGAAGTCGACGCAGCGCGCGAGACCTTCGATGCGCGACAATCGGACGACGCCTTTGGTGGCGTTCAGGTGGGGAAACGCTCGGATTAGGCCCCGGCAGGTCGGATGGCAGGTTTCCTCAGCCCTACCAGGGCACTCGGTGGTGCCTAATTGACGCTAGGTCTACAATATATACCTAGACACCCCAATCAACTGGAGTGTCAAATGACCGATCTCAACCTGCTGACCCCGCTGAAAACCGATACGTTCGAATTCAAAAACCGCGTCTTCATGGCTCCCATGACGAGAGGCAGGTCGCCCGACCGCGTCGCCAACGAACTGACCGCGCGCTACTACGCCCAACGCGCCACAGCCGGGCTGATCATCTCGGAAGGCACGCAGATTAGCGAGCAGGCGATCGGCTGGACGAATACGCCCGGGATACACACGGACGAACAGATCGAAGGATGGCGAAAGGTCACCCGGGCCGTGCACGAAGCCGGCGGCCTCATCTTCGCGCAACTCTGGCATACGGGCCGCGCTTCGCATCCGGACTTCCACGGCGGAGCCCTGCCCGTCGCGCCGTCGGCGGTACCCTTCAATAGCCAAGTCTTCACGCCCGCGGGGCCGAAGCCTGCCGTCACCCCCCGGGCGATGACCCTGGAGGAAATCCAGAGCACGATCCTGGACTATGAGGCCGCCGCACGCGCAGCAAAGGTTGCGGGCTTTGACGGCGTGGAGGTGCATGGTGCCAATGGCTATCTGCCGGCCCAATTCCTCGAAGACGGGCCCAACAGAAGAACCGACGCCTATGGTGGGCCTGTTGAAAACCGCGCCCGCTTCCTGCTCGAAGCGACCGATGCCGCCATCCGGGTCTTTGGCCCGTCCCGTGTGTCGGTCCGGCTTTCGCCACGAATCCCCTACAACGATATGGGCGATAGCGACCTGGAAGGCACCTACGTGTTTGCCGTCGAAGCGCTTGAGGCGAGGAAGCTAGGAATGCTCCACTTCATGGAGCCGGCCCAGCTTCCGAACGGCCTCAAGCTGCTGGCACCCGAAGCAAGAAAGCGCTTTTCCGGTCAGTTCATCGTGAACGTTGGATATGATCGCGACAGCGCCGAACGGGCGATAGCGACGGGTCTGGCTGACGCGGTGACGTTCGGAACGCTCTTCATCAGCAACCCCGATCTCCCGGAACGCTTTCATCGTGGCGCCGCCTTGGCGCCGTCCGACCCTTCCAGCTACTATGCGGGCGACGAGCGCGGCTACACCGACTACCCGCCCCTCGGCTAAGGCGTTCCGCCGAGGCGCCTTCGCAATCCCGCCGCCCCGTTGCAAACGCAGAAAGAGGGCGGCGGGATCGAGATTTCCGCGAGATTTCCGCAAGCCATGTCCCGCCGTCACGTTCGGGCGGCAACATTTCCGCTCAGGGGAAAGGCTGAGGTACACTGAACCGGCTGACATTTGACGTTTGCCCACCGGAATACCGGCGACTCCGGACGGCCGGTTCCGTCAGAAGTTGTCGTTCGCTTAGACGTACTGGAAGGTCTTGGTCTGGTCGGCTGTCGCCGCTTGCGGCAATCGATCGAAGGTGGGACTTTCCGGTCATACGCCACGCATACAGGAATGGCGGCTCCTAACCGAAAACCGGGCATCCGGGCCGCGCGCAAACGATGGGCCGGATGGCAGCGGCTGGATAAGCTAACGCCGGTGCTTAAGAGGCTGGCGTGTGCCGTAAGCTTCTAGGAACTCCGGCGAAGTCACATCTTCTGCCAGCGTACGCAAGGCCACTGCTGAACTTCCTAACACGTGTTCCACGCGTTGATTGGCATCGGCCCATAATATAATGGCCTCACGTAGGCGTTCCTCTCCAAAGGATGTCAAGACGGCCCGCTTCGTACGACGATCATTGGCGTCAGGACGCAGCTCAACCAATCCGTCTCGCGTCAGTGGCCGGAGGGCGTAGGTGAGGCCGGAAATGCTCACTCCCAGACGCTCGGCCAATGTCTGGAGCGTTGGCCATCCCCTCGGACCAACATCGTGGACGCCAGCGATCTGCCCCAGCACCCCGACTTGGGTAGCCTTGAGACCGCTTGGGGCTACGGCTTCGTCATAGACCTGGCCGAGCCGTCTGGCTGCCAACCGCAGCGCTGTGTGAGTGCAGGCCAGCTCGGCGAGGATATCGTTCGGCGGTGACGTACTGCCGTCGGCTCTCTCGCCCGCTTTTCCGGATTTCTGATTCTTTTTCATCAACCCAAGATGGTTGAGCCCTTCACCATTGAAAAGGGCCCTTGCGAAGCCACATATGGTTGGGCACTCAACCAAAAGGAGCTTTTATGTCTGAATTTCCGAAGCCGGTCGCCCTTGTGACGGGTGCCTCCGCGGGCATCGGCGCCGTTTACGCCGAACGGCTGGCGGAGCGAGGCTATGACCTCATACTCATTGCGCGTCGCCTCGATCGCCTCAAAGCACTCGCGAACAAGCTCGCCGCGGCGCACGGCACGAAGGTCGAAATCGTCGAGGCTGACCTCACCGTTGAAGCCGATCTTGCCCACGTCGAGCAGGTGCTTCGTGACACTCCAACGATCCAAATATTGGTCAACAATGCCGGAATCGCCACGCTGGCACCGGTCATGGAGACTTCAGCTCAAGATGCAGCCGCGATGATCGCGTTGAATGTCACAGCGCTGACGCGCCTGACCCATGCCATTCTTCCAGAGTTTTTGGCACGGAATGAAGGCGCCATCATCAATATCGCGTCGGTACTCTCCTTTCATTCGCTTCCGATCAGCGCGATCTATAGCGGCACCAAGGGCTATGTGATGAACTTCAGCCGAGGCTTGCAGCAGGAGCTCGCCGGCACAAATGTCCGGCTCCAACTCGTCATGCCGGCGTCCACCGCGACTGAGCTATGGGATTTGTCGGGAGTGCCGCTGGCGGCGCTGAACAAGTCCAGTGTCATGACAGCAGAAAATCTCGTCGACGCCGGACTCGTGGGATTTGATAAGGGCGAATCGATCACTTTGCCGTCTGTCCATGACGCCGATCTTTGGGAGCAATTCGACAAGGCGCGAACCGCATTGTTCGCGGCAACCCAAACCGGCGAGCCAGCGCCCCGCTACATCGCCGGCTAAAATTGAACGGACGAGCTCCGTCCTTTCTCCGAACTCGCAGCCGGAATTTTCACGGCTGCGAGTTCATATTGAATGGAAGGGACCGATGCGTCTGCAAGCGACATCGCCATAGATCCGTTCGGAGATCCGTTCGAACGCTTCGATTGCGCCTGCTGACGCGCAGCTCCCCTTTAATTTTTCTGATTGAGCAGGGCTCCGACGGGTGACGCACCATTGGAATAGCAGCTCTTGTCGCTTGCGGTCATTCCCAACTTGGCCGCAAACGGCGAGACTTGGTCGACACCGGCCAGCTCAGCCGGCCGTTGAAAGCGTCCGTCCCGACGCCGCTCATTCCTCCCGCTCTGGAAGCAGCCCTCCCCGTAGCGGAACGCGAGCATAGCCTCGGCATGGGCACGGGATGCACTACCCCCACAGCAACCTCCACCAGCCGGCCGCGCCGCCGGCACGTCACGGGATGCCGTGCGCGTCGAGCCAGGCAAGGGTGGCGGGCATATGCCCCTTGATCGCCTGCGCGCGAACCGTGCCGTTTTCATTCCGCGCCCGCGGATCGGCGCCGGCGCGCAGCAGGATCAGCGCGACGCGGTCATCGTCGGTAGAAAGCACGGTTGTGGTGCCCTCCTTGTCCCGGGCCCTGGGATCGGCACCGCTGGCAAGGAGCAGCCGGGCGAGTTCGGGCGAATCGCACCCCATCAGCGCCGCCCATCCGAGGGTGTCCCGGGCCTCCAGCGGCACGCCCAGCGCGATCAGCGCGCGGGCCATTTCCAGCATCTTGTCCGGCCGGGCATCGCAGGTCGGCGCGCTCCCGCGCAGGGCGGTCAGGGCAGTTCCGTCGCCGCCGGCGAGATGGGGATCGGCGCCGGCCTTGACGAGGGCCCGGGCGATCCCGGGGCTGCAGCCGACCCGGGCGAACGCCCGGTCGAGGATCGCATGCGGCACCGTGGCGAGCGCGCCGCTTCCGGCAAGCTTGTCGAACAGGGCTTCGCTTCCGGCCGTCGCGGCCGCCTGGACCAGGATCGTGCCGAGGCTCTGGCCGTTGATCCTCGCATCGAGCGGCACGCCGCGGTTCACCAGCCCCAGGAGCAGCGCCTCGACGCCTTCGGCCGGGCGATAGCCGCCGAGCTTCGACGCGGCCGCCGCCGCAAGCGCAACGGCCCCGCGCGAGCGATAGTCGAGATGGGCCGCGTCGAGTTCGTCGAGCGTCTGCGCGTTCCCGTCCACCCAGCGCGCGGTGCCGGCAACCGCGTCGACCGCCTGCTCGAGATCGCGGACCTCCTGCGGCATCCCGGCCGAGGTGCCGATATAATCCGTCACCGTCTTGCTCGCCGTGCCGATCCTGACGGTCAGCACCTGGGTGGGATTGTCCGTCGCATTGTAGAAATATTCCTTCCTCAACCCGAAGAAGTGCGCCGCCCGAAACCGCTCGATCAGGCCCGCCGCCGCCGCGGGATCGATGTGCGCCGTGTGGCGCCCGGGCAGCAGCACGTTGTGGCCATTATAGTCGAGATGGACTTGCGCCGCCGTGCCCTTGAAGTGATCGTCACCGGTATCGAATTCGACCAGGCCATCGCCGCGCACCGTCACGCGATAATCGGGACAGCTGCCGAAGCACGCGCCGCGCTCCAGCGTGATCCGGGTGTCGGCCGGATTGCCCGCGGGGAAGGGAACGGCGGTGTCGGCCGGGATTGGCCGCTTGCGATAGGTGACGCCCACCCTGCCGACCACGTTTACCGGCTTGCCGTCGAACGTCTGCGGACGAAAGGTCCACCCGCGCACCAGCGCCAGTGCCGGCGCGGGATCGAGCTTCTCGAAATTATCGATCGGTTCGGCGGCGATCACCTTGCCTGTCGTGTCGACCGTGACGAGGAGGTTCAAATCGCTGAAGCTGGCCTCGTCGGCGATCACGGACGTCTCGCCTGAGAGGCGCTGATCGTCGAGCTTGTAGACGCCCAGCAGCGCCGGCACGTCGTTCCCATGGGACGCGCTGCCGACTGCCATGCAGGGCAACAGGCACCATAGCAGCCGAACCCCTAATCGCATTACCGTCTCCCTCGCGGCGGAGCATGATGGGCGGCGCAAGGAGAGGCAACGCAAAGTTCATCGGGCGAGGATTGCCGATCAGTTGACGTGCCGCAGTACCCGCAAGGTGCCCGCCGCCGTCGAAGCCGGCCTGAACAGCCCCATATGGCTGCGCCACGTACGGGGAATGCGCGCGACACCATCGCGGAAAGACCAGCGTCCGCCCGCGTGTCGCGTCGTGCGGCAGCCCCCCGGTGCGACCGTGTCCCCTCGCACCGGGTTCCGTCAGGTCGGGCCTAGCGCCCCAGGGTACAGGTCGCCGGGGCGTTGACCGGGTTGCACCGCGCCTCGCCGCCGCCCGGCAAGCGAACGACATAGGGCGTTCCATAGGCATTGCCCGGCTGATAGAAATCGGTCGAGACGATCTGCGCGCCGCTGCGTAGTGCCTGGTCCGCCCGGGTGGGATCGTTGACCCTGGCCTCATAGGTCTCGATATCGGCGCGGGCGCGGACCAGATAGCCTTGCGCGACGCGCTCGGGGATTTCCCTGGCGCGCAGCGTCGCATTGTCCATCAGCAGGAAGGCGGCGTAGCTCTGCCCGGGCGTCGCGCGCAGGAAGGCGGCGCGGCCTTCGAGATTGGGATGGCCATCGTGATAGGCCGCCAGCGCCCTGGGATCGAGCGCGGTCAGCAGCAGGAAGACGAATTTCCCGCGCGACGCGCTCAGCGTCGGCCAATGCTGCGCCCGCACGCCGGCCTCGAGCGTCGGATAGCGGCCGCGGACCTGATCGGGCGTCACGAGATGATCGCGCCCGATCACGTCGAAGATGGTGCGGTCCATTTCGTCGAATGCCCTGGCGTCGAACGCCAGCGGCGCGGTCGCGCCCTTGAAGATCGGCAGCGGATCGCTCTTGGCTTCGACCAGTATGAAGATCGGTGCGTGGCCGGGATGCGCATCCGACCAGCCGCGCAGCTGGCGCAGGCAGGTGCGGAACAGGTTGCAGCTCGAGCGCACGTCGAAATCGGCGACGTGGAACACCTTGAGGCCGGGCTTGTCCATGTCGGTCGCGTCGCGCGGCAGGATCTCGCTGTCGGGAATGCCCTTGTCGTGCAGCGCGGCATAGCCGGCCGGGTGGTTGTAGCGCCCGCCATCCGGATCGTTGTTGATATCGATCTCGAGGCTGCGCATGCCGGCGTCGAGCTGCGCGGGCAGCGCGGGGAAGCGATAGTTCAGGCCATCGCTCAGGCTGCCGGGGTTGGGATGATATTCCTCCCACGCCGCCTTGGCATCGCCCGTCATCCGGCTGGCGAAAGTCGCCATCTGCGGCCCGATCGCCGCATCGGCCATGGCGAGGAGATGCGGATCGATGCCCTGGGCATAGCTGTTGTGGGTGCCGAGCACCTGGATCTGGTTGAGGCGCAGTTCGGGCGCGCGCTCCCTGGCGCCGAGTGCAGCAACTGCGGTCACGGCGCAGGTCGCGGCGAGGCCGAGACCGAGGGCGATCTTCTTCATGGCACTATCCTTCTGGCAGGGCGCCGCGCTGCGCAGCGCCCGAAGCGCGGAGGATGCGCTGCATCCTCCGCCGGGGTCCTGGGTCAGAACTTGACCTGCACATAGCCGCCGACCGTGCGATAGGCGTTGGGCGTGGTGTAGTGCAGCAGGCCGAGCGCGCCGTAGATCTGCCAGCCGGTCGAATAATAGGTGTTGAACAGGTTGCGCGCGTAGACGCCGACCTCGACCGTATCGTTCAGCTTGCCGAGGCTGAGCCGGGTATTGACCAGGCCATAGGCGGGGATGAACGAATAGCTTGCATTAGGCGTCTTGGTGCCATCGGCATTGCTCACCGGCGCGGCCAGTATGTCGCCGAGCAGGGCGCCGGTCACGGTCTGCGTGCTGCTGCGATAGGAATAATCGACATGCGCCTTGAGCTTGAGGCCGGCGGCGACCTGGCCGGCATAATCGGCGTTGATCGTCACTGACCAGCGCGGCGCGTTGGTCAGGCGCGTGCCGGTATAGTTCGCCGTCGGGCTGGCGACATAATCCGTGAACTTGGCGTCCGTATAGGTGACGGCGCCGCCGATCGAGACGTCCCGCACCGGCTTGAGCGCGAGCGTCGCCTCGAACCCGCGCGAGCGCAGGCCCGGCGCGTTGCCGATCGCCGAAGCGAGGATGAAGCCGCCGATGCCGGTGCTGACCGGGGTCAGGATCGTCGCCTGGAAATTGGTGTAGGTCGAGGAATAGAGATCGACGTTCAGGCGCACCCGGCGCTCGAGGAATTCGGACTTCACGCCGACTTCCCAGCTCTTCACCGATTCCGGATTGTACGGATCATATTTGTTGCCGACAAAGGCGACGCCGCCCGGCTTGTAGCCGGTCGCATAGGATGCATAGACCATCACGTCGCGACTGATCGTGAATTGCGGCGCGATGCGATAGGTGAAGCGCCCGCCCTTCTTCGATCCGCTGCGGAAATCCGCGGTCGGCGCGTTGCTGGTGGCGACGAAGGCCGGCGAATATCCGGTGATCGCCACCGGATCGACGTTGATGTAGCCGATCGCCTGGCTGTTCCAGTCGTAATTGTAGCGCCCGCCGAGCGTGAGGCTGAGCCGGGGCGAGAAGGTGAACTTGGCCTGGCCGAAGACCGCCGCGGTTTCGTTGTGCGCGTCGAACACCACGGCATTGCCCAGCAGCTTGCCCGTCACCGGATCGTTCGCGCCGGTCAGCGCGTACAGGGTGGCGGCGGGAACGCCGCCCGCCGACACCAGGGGGGCGCCCAGCGTGCCCCATTGCACCTGCGTCTGCCGCGCGTTGAGCTTGTTGTAGAAGGCGCCGGCGAGATATTCGAAGAATTGCCCGGTCGGCGAGGCGAAATGCACCTCCTGGCTGAACTTGTTGGTCTTCAGCCGGCCCTGGTTGAACGGGATATAGGAGGCGACATTGCTGGGCAGCAGATCGGCCGGCGTATCATTGCCATAAGCGGTTTCGCGATAGGCGGTGATCGAGGTCAGCGTGTTCTCGCCGAGCTGATAGGTGGCGTGGAGCGACCCGCCTTTGTTGACCGTGGTGATCGAGCCCATGAAGCTGTCGGCATTGCTGGCATTCTGCGGCCCGGGCGTGACGCCCAGCGCGATCATCTGCGCGGTGATCGCCGCCGAGGGCGCATAGACCGAGCCGGCCGGCCCGCCGACCGGGATGCGGACCGACGTGTCGTAATGGCGGGTATATTCGCCCGCCAGGACGAACTCCAGCGTGTCGCGCGGCTGGTAGAGCAGCTTGGCGCGCACCCCATATTCGTCGACCCGGCCGAGATTGCGGTTGAGCACGACATAGCGCCCGACCCCGTCCTGCCCCAGATCGAACCCGGACACGCGCAGCGCGGCATTGCTGCCGAGCGGCACATTGACGGTGCCGTTCACGTTGCGATCGTTGCGCTCGCCATAGCTGCCGTAGAAAGTGCCGGACAGCTTGCCCAGTTCAGGCATGTTGGTGGTGATCGAGATCACACCCGAGGTCGAGTTCTTGCCGAACAGCGTGCCCTGCGGCCCCATCAGCACGTCGACGCGCGCCACGTCGGTCAGGCCGATCAGGCCGTTGTCGCGCTGCGCGTCCATCACGACGTCGTCGACCACGACGTTGACCGACTTGGCGTTGGAGAAGTCGAACGAGGTGCTGCCGACGCCGCGGATCTGGAAGGCGGCGCCCTGCGTCGGATCATATTGCAGGCCGGGCACTACATTGGGGAGATCGGTGAGCGAGGTGTAGCCGGTCTTCTCGAATGCTTCGCCGGTGACCGAGGTGATCGCGATCGGCACCGATTGCGCCTTTTCGCGCCGGCGCTGCGCGGTCACCACGATATCGGCCAGGCCGGCATCGGCGGGCGCGGCCTGCGCGGCGGCGGACGAGTCGGCCGGCGTGCTTTGCGCGGACGCATGTTCAGCCCCGAGACCGAGCCCGCAGAGCAGCGCCGTACCGGTCATCAAGCGGCGAATAGAAGAAGCGTTCATCGAAAATCCCCAAAAAGCGCGCCGATTCGGCGGCTGCCTTGCGGGTCCTCTAGGCCGGCTCCATGACACTCAAATTACAGTTGTTCAGTTCTTTTCGGAAAGTCCGGCAAGGCATTTCGGGGGCCGTTCCAGCGCGGGCCTGGCACGCGTCGCAGCGGAAATCCGGAGGATCCAGAGCGATATCGCCATCAGCAGGATCGCGGCGAGCGCCGGCAGCAATTGCACCGCAAGGAACGCATGTTCGGCTCCGCGCGCGGCGCGGGGATCGAATCCGGCCGCGTGATATCCCGCGAACAACAGCCCGGCGCCGAGCGCGCCGCACAGGTTGAACGGCACATGGAAGCCGGCATAATAGGCCGCGGCGCGCGTGGTATCCGTGGCCGCGCCCGTATCGGCATCGAGCCGGGCGCCGAGCAGGACGCGGAGCGCCATGAAGTCGATCGCCGAGACCAGCCCGAACAGCGCGCTCCACAGCATCAGGATGGCGGGGCGCTCCGGCGGCACCGCGATCAGCGCGGCGCCGAGCAGGAGATTCGCCCACAGGATGATCCGCAACAGGCGCGCGGGCGGGATGCGCGTGCCGAGCCGCAACGTCGCCACGACGCCGAGCGCCGCGCACAGCGTCTGCACGAAGAGGCCGGTCGCGCCCCAGCCCGGCAGCGCGAGGGCAAAGCCGACGACGTAGAGATAGCCGGTGCCGGTAATCGCCGTATGCGCGCCATTGAGCGCGAACAGCGCAGCGAGCAATCGATTGGGACGATTGGCGAACAGCAGCCGGACCGGCTCGATCAGGGCCGCGCGATGCCAGCGATGGGGCATTGCGGGGCGATCCGGCGCGCGCGCGATCAGCAGCGCGTGGGCGAGCGGCGTGCCGACCAGGATCGCCAGCAGCATCGCGACGAAGGACGATGGCGCGCGCCCCGCCTGCAGCATGGCGAGCAGCGAAAAGGCCACGCCGCCGGCCAGGCCGAACAGCGTGCGCAGCCCGAAGATCTGCACGCGCGCTGCACCGGCGGTCGCCTCGAGCGCCCAGGCGCCGTGGGTGACGTTGCAGATCGCCCATCCGACGACGAGCCCGACCAGCGCGAGGGCGAGGAACGGCACGCCGGCCGCGCCGTTCGACAGCAGCAGCGCGCCGCCGGCCAGGATGATCAGCACCGTGCCGCCCAGCATCCACGGCGCGCGCCGCCCGATCCGCGCCGATCCGCGGTCCCCCAGCGCCCCGGCCAGGACCTCGGCGGGGATCGAGGCGAAGTTCGCCAGCATCACCAGCCAGCCGACCGTACCGATCGGCAGGCCGAGATCGCCCGACAGATAGGGCGCGAGAAAGCTGCGACGTGCCAGATCATAGCCCGCGAAAAGCAGCGTCGGCAGCGATAGTGCCAGGAGCCGGACGGGCGGCAGTGCCCGCCGATCGATCATGCCGCAGATCTCATCGCCGCGCCTTAGGCCGGCGATGTGCCGATTCTATGACGGTCGGCCCGCGGCTTCCGCCGCGCGCCAGGCGGCCAGCGCGGCGAAGGCGCCGCGATAATGGTCGCGCTCGGGGATCTTGCGCGCCATCGCAACCATCCGCATGCCGAACAGCGCGATCGAAATGACCTGGGCCGCGGCACGGTCGAACGCGTCGCCGGGGCCGAACCCGAGCCACGCAAGATCGCCGGCGCGGATATTCTCGCCGCGCCGCCTGCGCATGTCGAGCGCGTGCGGTATCAGGCTCGGCGCGCGGACGCTGGCGAGCGCGATCATCGAGGTCGCCTTCACGAGGTCGCGCGCGCTGGCATCGTCGCCGGGCACGCCGTCGGCGCCGCGGATCTTGTCGCGCTCGGCGTGGAAGTGGGTGATCACGGCATGCAGCCCGGCGACGACCAGGGCAGCGCGCGCGCCGAAATGATAGACGACGGTGGAGGCGGGCACCCCCGCCGCCAGCGCGACCGAGCGATGCGTCACCGCTTCGATTCCCTGCGAGACGATGATCTGCGCCGCGCTGTCGGCAATGCGGCCCCGCTTGGGGTCGTCGAGATCGCCATTGGGCAGATCGTGCGGCTCGAGCATGGCGATCAGGCGCGGAATCGCCGTGCACGCCGGGTCGCTGTCGCGGGGCAGCAGCCCATCGGCAAAGCGCTGGAGGCACAGCAGGCGCAGCAGCGCATAGCCGGGATCGTCTTCGGAGCCGAGCGCGAAGCCCGCCTCGTCCAGGATATAGCCCAGCGCCGGATCGGACAGCGCATCCGTTCCGAACAGCAGCGTCGACCAGAAGGTGCCGGCCCGGTCGAGCCACGCGTCCAGCGCGGGCCAGGGCGCATCCTGAAGGGCGCGATCATGCACCAGTTCGATGAGGAACAGCGCCTGCCGGCGACCGCGCGCCAGCCAGTCGCGAAAGGCGAGATCGGTGAGCGCCGCGCGCGCCCTTGCGTCCGTTGCCCCGAGCTCGCGGGCGAAAGCCAGCCAGCGATCGAAGAAATGCCCGTCGCGCGCCGCCGCGGCAGCGACGACGCGTTCGATCAATTGCTCCTTCGTGCCCATGCGCGCCGAGATCACCGCCACGCTCACGCCGAGCTTCAGCGCGAGCGGGCGCAAGGTCAGCTCGGAAAGGCCCTGGGCGACGATGATGTCGAGCGCCGCATCGACGATCGCGTCGGCACTGACGCCATTCTGGCCGGCGGATTCGCTTGCGGGCATGTGCGCTACGTATCCAACCCGACCCGACCCGTCACGATCCAATATGATCGCGCCCCGGGCCGGCGCACGGGGAATATGGCGCGGGGAGGAATGCCCGGCCGATGACGCCGGCAGAACCGGCGAACAGCGCGCTCGCGCGGCGGCACTTGAGGGATTCCACCGCCAGCACCCTCTCCCGCTTGTGGTCGCCGCCGTCGGATCAATCGCCAGCATCGTGACGTTCCGGGCGCGGCCGGCCTCAATAGGACAGGCTGAGCGTTGCCCGGAAGGTCCGGCCGAACTCCGGCCGGGCGAGGAAATAGCTGGTGCCCATGCCGCCGGCATCGAAGGAGCCGGCGCGCGGATTGCCCTCGGTCAGGCCGAGCGCGTTGGTGACGTTGGTGAGGTGGAGGGCGAGGCTCAGCCGGTCGGTGAGCCTGGCGGTCGCGTCGATATTGACCAGCGAGAAGGGCGGCAGCCGCTGGGTGTTGGCGATGTCCGCGAAGCGCGCGGAATAATGCGCGAATTCAGTATCGAGGCGCAGCCTGCCGCCGAACAGCTCGAGCCCCGGCGTGGCGCGGAGCGAGAGCTGCGGCACCCGGATGAGCTGGTTGCCGGTGACGTTGCGCGTGACGGGCACGCCGCCGACCAGTTCGACATAGCTGAAATGGCGGTAGCGCGGATCCTGGAGCGTGGCCTGCACATCGAGCTTCAGCGGGCCGATCAGATCGGCATGGCCGGCCAGTTCGAGGCCGATGGTCGCGGTGTCGGCGATCGAGGTCCGGTCGACATAGCTGTTGGTGGCGGGATCGAAGCGGTGGTCAGTGAAGGGCAGCCGCGCGAAATGGGTGCGGAAGGCGACGGCCGACAGGTTCCAGTGCGGATGGCGCAGGATCAGCCCGGCCTCCGCCATGGCGATCGGGACCACGGCTTCGTCCGTGCGGTTCGGCGTGGCGGTGAACTCGCTGGCGCTGGGCAGCCGGGCAATGTGCGTGAAGCGCAGGAACAGGCCCGTGCCCGGCACCGGATTGAGGTTGACGCCCGCAGTCCAGCTCAGGCCGGAGAAATGACGGCGGATCGGCTCGACCAGGCCATTGCCCGTCAGCACGGCATCGTCGGCCAGGGTCGCCGGATCGCCGAGATCGAGCGGCGTCGATCCCTCGACGCCGCCACCGATCCGCACCTGTTCCCAGCGCCCGCCCAGATCGATCCGCCAGTGCGGCGCCACCTTCCACTCGTCGGCGAGATAGAGGGCGATGTTCGAGGAGCGCAGCGCGACCGCATCGAACAGCGAGCCGTAGCGCACGAACCCGTGATCGGTCAGCGCGCCGACCTCCCGGCCATTCGCGTCGACCGCCACGACGTCGAGCCGCCGCGCCCGGCCGCGCACGTCGAGCAGCACGGTGCCCATCGTCCGGTCGAAATCGAGCCTGGCATCGTCATAGGTGAGGCCCAGCGCGATATCGTGATGGCCCCAGCGATCGACACTGCGCGTCAGCCGCGCATCGCCGACGACCTCCCGCATCGGCATCCAGACCGACAGCAGATTGGCGCCGACGACCAGCCCGTTGCCGTTGCTGCCGGGCAGGAACGGCGCGCCCGTATCGGCATAGCGGATCAGCGCGGTTGCCGTGCCCGGAAAGGCCGAGGCCAGTTGCGGCAGGACGGTGGCGGCATAATCGGCCCCCGTCATCGGCCGGCCGACCGGGAACAGCGCGTTGCGCAAGGTGCTGCCGGTGCGCAGCCGCGCCCTGACGTCAAGCGCGCCGCGCTCGCCGAGCGCGAGCCTGCCGGCGATCGTATAGGCGGTGATCCGGCTGTGCGTGCCCTGCGACAGATCGAAATCGCTGAAGCCGGTGGCCGTCCTGAAGCGCATATGGACCGTGTCCGGCCCGGCCAGCGTATCGGACAGCGGATCGAAGCCCGGAATGCCGCGAACATGGCCCTGGCCATCGAACCGGAGCGGGACGGGCAGATAGAGGATGACGCGATCGTCGAGCCGCCTGACGTTGAACGACAGGCGGGCATGGCCATCGTCATAGTCGATCCCGGCGCGGAGCTGGCCGCCGCGATCGGCGGGATAGCCCGGATCGCGCAGGCCATCGTCGCGGCGATAGAAGCCGCCGATCGAGACGCCCAGGTCCGGCGCGATCCGCGCGCCGGCAAAGCCGTCGATCCGCGCATAGCCGGCGTCGCCCCCGGTCGCCGACAGCGTGACCCCGGCGCCGCGCAGCCCGGTGCGGGTGACGAAATCGATGCTGCCGCCGGGCGCATTGGGCGTGAAGATCGCCGAGGGCCCGCCACGCACCGCCTCCACCCGCTCGACGGTGGCGTCGATCCGGTAGATCTGGTCGGTGTTGAGATAGCCGAGCCCGCCGTCATACTGGACCGGCAGGCCGTCCTCGAGCAGCGCCACCGAGGAATAGCCGTCCGTCGGGATGCCCCGCGAGCGGACATTGTTGCTGGCCTCGCCGCCGGTCGATTCGACCCAGAAGCCGGGGATCTGCTTGAACAGGTCGGCGGTCGAGAGCGGCCCCTTGCGTGCGAGCGTGGCGGCATCGATCTGCGTGACCGCATAGCTCAGCTCGGTCTCGCCGAGCGGCGCCGTGGCGGCGCGGCCCGTCACCACGATATCGGCGGGCGCGGGCGGCGGGGGGAGTGCTGCGGGGGCCGGTGGCGGGACGATGCTCCGCCGGACCGCCCCGGCGGGTGCCCCGCCCGGCGCCCGGCGCAGCGTCACCACGCGGTCGCTGAAGCGCGCGATGATGAGCCCGCTGTCGCGCAGCAGCCGCTCGAGCGCCGCGCGAACCGGCATGGCGCCGCGCAGCGCCGGGCTGCGCCGGGCGACGGTCGCCTCATAGGGGTAGAGCAGTTGGACGCCGGCCTGGCGCGCGAACCGGTTCAGCGCGTCGCCGAGATCCGCCGCCGGAATGTCGAAGCGCGCCGATCTTTCGGCCGGCGCAGCCCGAACCGGCGCGGGAAAAAGCATCGCCGCGCCGCACAGCAGCCCCCCGGCCATGCGCGCGGCACGGCCGGCCGAGGGCGTGAAGAGGAAGCGCAGGCCGCGAATCGGACGCATGGCACTCCAGTGGCGTCCCTGCGCGACAGCTTCATGTCACATGGCGACGGCGCGCCCGGTCAGCCGCGCCCGCGGAACAGCAGGATCCGGCCGCCCTCCCGGCGATGATCGATGCCGAAGCTTTCGTGCAGGGCGAGCAGGAAGCTGTCGGGATCGTCGACCAGGAACGCGCCGCCGAGCCGCGTGGAGGCGAGCCCGGCGTCCCCGAGCACGATCTTCTCGGGAAGATAGCGGTTGAATTCAGCGATCGCCCGATCGAGCGGCATGCCATCGAACAGGATCCGGCCGCTCTGCCAGGCGGTGGCGGCGGCGAGCGCATCCGGCGACCATGCCGCAACCCGCGCCGCGCCGGCGCTGACCGTCAGCGCGCTGCCGGCGCGGAGGGTCTCGGCGAGCGTGCCGCGATAGACGGCGGCCGCCCGGCCGGCCAGGACGACCAACTGCCCGCCGTCCGGCCCGAGCCGCACATCGAAGCTGCCGCCGCTGAGCCGGGCCTCGATCGGAGCGCTGTACAGGCGCAGCGGCTTCTCCGCCCCGCGGACGAGCAGGGCAGCTTCGCCGCGCTCGATCCAGAATTCGTGCTCGTCCGCGAAATGCCAGCCGACCCGCGTATCCGTGTTGAGCGTCGCATGGCTCCCGTCCGGGAGGCGGATGGTCCGGCGCTCGCCGATAGCGGTCTCGGCATAGGCCCGGCGCGGCCAGGCGAGGAACGCGCCCGCCCCGCTGATGCCGAGCGCGGCGGCGAGGACGCCGCCGGCCACGGCGCGGCGCGACCATGCCACCGGCGCAGGCGGGCCGCCTTCCGCCCCGGGCGGCGGGCTGACGTCGGCGGGGGCGTCGAGCAGCGCGGGAAGGCGCGGGTCCGCCGTCCGCCGCCAGGTCGCGGCGACCTGCGCAAAGGCCGCGGCGTGCCGAGGATCAGCAGCGCGCCAGGCGTCGAACGCCTGCTCGTCGGCGGTGCCGCCATCAAGCGCCACCAGCCAGTCGATCGCCTGCTCGCTCAGCTTCGCTCCAGCCTTTCCTTGCTCTCCCATGCAGTCGCTTGCTCCGTGCTCGCCTGTGCTTCCTGCCGGTTCAGCCGCTGCGTCAACAGGCGAAGGGCCTTGATCAGGTGTGTCTCCACCGTTGAGACGGAGATATTCATTCTTTCCGCTACCTGGGCCGGCGGCAAGCCCTCAATTCTCCGCAAGACCATCGCCTCGCGCATGCGCGGTGGCATCTGCTGCATCACGCTGACGACATGGCGCAGTTCGGAACGGTCCATCGCCACCACATCGGGGGTCGGATCCTGGTCGGCGACTTCGAGCGTGTGCAGGATCGCGCCCCGATCGAACCGGACCACCTCGGCCCGGCGGAAGCGCTCGATCGCCAGGTTGCGGACGATCCGCACGGTGAAGGCGTGCGGGTTGGCGATGCCGGCCCAGTCGTCGAGCGCGAACAGCCGCGCATAGGCTTCCTGCACCAGTTCCTCCGCCTCGTCCGCCTGGCGGACGAGGCTCATCGCGTAGCGATGCGTCTGCTGGTGATGGACGAAGACGCGATCGGCGAACCAGATATCGATGTCACGCAGCCAGGCCATGTCGTTCGCCGCCCCCATCGCAGATGTCGGATGAGGGGCACCTAGGGCGCTGGTGTGACAGATGCTTGACACCGGGCCGCCATCGATGCCGCGCGCGGCGCCCCGGACCGTCCCGCGCCCTTCCCCGAAAAAAATTTCCGCCGGCGATAGCGGAAAGCGCCGCCCGCCCCGTCTGCGCGGCGAAGCACAACCGAAAGCCAATCACCGTCGCGCACCCGCGCGGCGGAACGACCGGTCGCGACCGTCGCGGCCCGGGCGGTCGCGATCGGAAACCAAAGGGGAATATCATGAAGCCATTGCTGATGACGACGTCGCTGCTCGCCCTCCTGTGCGCCGGGACGGCCCCGGCCTGGGCACAGGAGGCGCAGGGCCAGCAGGCGGATGCGCAACCGGCACAGGGCGGCGACCCCGGCGACATCATCGTCACCGGCCGCGCCGGCACCGGCCAGCGGACCAAGGCCGAAATGAGCTATTCCGTCACGCGCATCGGCGAGGAAGCGCTGCGCCTGCAGGCCCCGACCAGCGTGACCGAGGCGCTGAAGTCAGTCCCCGGCTTCTGGGTCGAATCCTCGGGCGGCGAGGCAAGCGGCAATGTCCGCGCGCGCGGCGTGCCGGTCGACGGCTTCGGCTCGATCCAGCTGCTCGAGGACGGCATCCCGGTCCAGCACGATCCCGCGCTCGGCTATCTGAACGCCGACCAGGTGTTCCGCCTCGACGAGACGATCGACCGGATCGAAGTGGTGCGCGGCGGCCCCGCCTCGCTGTTCTATTCGAACGCGCCCGCCGGTGCGGTCAACTTCATCCCGCGCCAGGTGGGCGACAAGGCGGAGGGCCTCGTCAAGGCCTCGCTGGGCGCCGACAGCCTGTACCGCCTGGATTTCTGGGCGGGCGCCCCGGTCGGCGAATGGAAGCTCGCGCTGGGCGGCTTCTATCGCTCCGAAGGCGGCGTGCGCGACCCCGGCTTCACCGCCAACCGCGGCGGCCAGATCCGCGCCACCGTGTCGCGCGCGTGGGAACGCGCCAAGATCAGCCTCGACGTCAAGCGGATGGACGATATCGTCGGCTTCTACACCGGCATCCCGATGCGCACCTATCCAGACGGCAAGATCCGCGCGGTGCCGGGCTTCGATGGCCATTACGGCACGGTCGCGGGACCCGAGACCGAGCGTGTCCGCATGATCGAGGGTGATGGCAGCATCTATAATTTCGACAACAGCGTCGGCACCCAGGTGAAGCGCACCCAGATCACCGGCAAGTTCGAGTTCGAGCCCTGGGACGACTGGAAGATCGCCAACACGACCCGCTACAATGACAGCAGGACGCAGCGGAACGGCGTGTTCCCCAACACGCTGCAAAGCGCGGCGAGCCTGCTGACGCAGCAGGCGGGGCTGCTGGGCCAGGCGCCGGGCGCCAGCGCGTTGCAGTTCCGCTATGCGACCGCGCCCAGCCAGATCTTCGACACCGCCAACCAGAATGGCAATGGCCTGGTGATCGTGGGCGGCCTGCGCGGCCTGACGATGCCGGTGAAGGAATTCATGAGCGACACCCGCCTCTCGCACCGCTTCGCGATGGGCTCGACCAGCCACGACATCACCTTCGGCTATTATTTCGCGCATATCGACGAGGATTTCAGCCGCTACTCCTCGACCGCGCTGCTCGACGTGCAGGACAATGCCCGGCTGCTCGACCTGGTCGCGGTCGATGCCGCGGGCAACGTCGTCAAGACCTTCACCGACCATGGCATCTACAAATATGGCTATGAATGGGAGGACGCGCATGGCGAACAGACGACCAACGCGCTCTACCTGTCCGACGAATGGCAGATCACGCCCAAGCTGCGCGTCGACGGCGGCGTGCGCTGGGAGACGATGCGCGCACGCGGCACCGTCGCGCTGAAGAAGACCGTCAACCTGGGCACGCCGGCGACGTCCTCGATCCTCACCGGCAGCGGCGTCTATGCCAATTACGACAATGATTTCAGCCACACGACCTGGACGCTGGGCGTGGACTATCAGTTCAGCAAGCGTGCCGGCCTGTTCGCCCGCTATACCTCGGCCAACCGGCTGCCGAGCCTGGGCAACTACATCACCAGCCCGACGGCGAAGCCGATCATCCAGACGATGGACCTGGGCGAAATCGGCCTGAAATATTCCAGCCCGCTGCTCGACCTCTACGCGACCGGCTTCTGGACCAGGTACAACAATGTCTCCTTCACCAACTATCGCTTCGACCTGAACGGCCCGGCGATCAGCGAGACGCGCTATGCCAATACGCAGACCTTCGGCGTCGAGCTGGAAGGCACGCTGCGGCCGGTCCGCTGGTTCGACCTGTCGGGCACGGCGACGTTCGAGGATCCGCGCTACAAGGGCCTCACCTATGTCGACGCCTCGAACAAGACGTTCGACTATGACGGCAATCGCCTGATCCGCGTGCCGACGGTCAGCCTGCGGCTGGTGCCGGGCCTCAACCTGCTCGACGGCCGCGTCCGGCTGCAGGGATCGTGGGAATATGAAGGCGCGCGCTATGTCGACACGGCCAATTCCGTGCGGCTGCCGGCCTATGGCACGATCAACCTGAGCGCGCGGTTCGACATCACGCGCGGGCTGTCGATCTACGGCTATGTCGACAATCTCAACAACTCGCTGGGCCTGACCGAAGGCAATCCGCGCGCGGGCGAACTGCAGAACGGCGATGCCGGCGCCAACACCTTCATCGCGCGGCCGCTGATCGGGCGGAATTTCCGCGCGGCCGTGATGTACCGGTTCTGACCATGACCATGCGCCGCGCCTCCGCCCTTCTCTTCTCCCTCGTCCTGGCCGTGCCTGCCCTTGCGCAGGCCGGCCAGGCGGGCCCGCCGCCCGAGCGGGCGGACGCAGGCGCGCCCTGGCGCGTGCTCAAGGGCACGCTGACCCGCGCCAGCCACGAACATTATACCGAGATCCCGTTCGACCTGCCCGCCGGCGTGGCGCGGATCACCATCCGCTTCACCTATGGCGGCAGGGAGCAGCATTCAGTCATCGACCTGGGGCTGCGCGACCCGCAGCGCTTCCGCGGCTGGAGCGGCGGCGCGCGCGACCATATGACGCTCAGCACCGAGGAAGCGACGCCGGGCTATCTCCCCGGCCCGCTCCCGGCCGGGCGCTGGAAGCTGATCCTCGGCGCGCCCAATATCCGCGAAGGCGCGCATGCGGCCTATGCGGCGCAAATCTTCCTCGAGCGCCGGCCGACCGTCACCGAATTCGCCGACGCCCCGATCGCGGCCGGACCCGGCTGGTATCGCGGCGACCTGCACATGCACAGCGGCGACAGCGACGGGAAGTGCAAGGCCCAGTCGGGCGCGAGCATCCCCTGCCCGGTCTATCGCACCGTCGAGGCGGCGGCGGCGCGCGGCCTCGATTTCATCGCGCTCAGCGACCACAACACCACGGCGCAATACAATGCGCTGCGCGAACTGCAGGGTGCGTTCGACCGGCTGCTGCTCGTGCCGGCGCGCGAGATCACCACCTTCTGGGGCCATAGCAACGTCTTCGGGCCCACCGATTTCCTCGATTTCCGCATGACCGGCCCGCACTGGGACCAGGCGCGCGCATGGATCGACGCCGTGCATCGCGAGGGCGGGATCGTATCGATCAACCATCCCGGCGCGCCTTCGGGCGAGCTGTGCATGGGCTGTGGCTGGCGCATCGACGACCTGCCGGACGGGGCGGTGGATTCCGTCGAGGTCGTCAATGGCGGCACGATGCGCGAGACGCGCGCCGCCGACAGCCCGCTCCAGGGCTTCGCCTATTGGACGACGCTGCTGAACATGGGCCGGCACGTCACCGGCGTCGGCGGCAGCGACAGTCACGAGGCCGACCGGCCGGCGGGTGAGCCCGGCGCCGTCGGAAGCCCGACCACCGTCGTCTACATGCGTGCCTTATCGGTACACGGCCTTCTCGCCGGCATCCGTTCGGGCCGGGTGTTCATCGATGTCGAGGGCACGAAGGACCGGCTGCTCGACCTTTCGGCCTCCGCCGGCGGCCAGCACGCCGAGATGGGCCAGACGCTGCGCCTCCATCCCGGCGCGGCGGTCCAGTTCGCCGTCGCGTTGCGGGGCGTGCCGGGCGGCACCGTTCAGCTGGTGATCGACGGCCGCGCCGACCCGGCGTGGCGCACGACGTTCGACAAGGGCCAGCCGCTGACGATCGCGCCCTGGCGCAGCGACGGGCGCGCCCACTGGATCCGGGCGGAGGTCCGCGACGGCGAAGGGCGGCTGCTGCTGATCGGCAACCCGCTCTATACCGTCCCGGCGCCGACTCCGTGATCCAGCTGAGTTGAGACCCCGTTCCCGGCACGCCGATAACGGGCCCCCGGCACGGAACGATCAGCGGTTCGTCCAGCCCGTCCGCCCGCCACCCTGGCGCCCGATCGACGCGATCCGGGCGCCGCTCCGTCCACGCGGCTGACCGTGTGCGCGGCTGGAAAGCGCGGGCGCGGCGTGCGATGAGCGGCCCATGACGGCGGCCCTGCGGACGATTCACACCCATGCGCTGGATTTCTGGCTGGCGCGGCTGTCAGTGCTGGTGATCGCCGGGCTGCAGGCGCTGATGATCAACGACCTGACCATGGGCCCGCGCTGGCTCGCCCCCGGGCTCGAGGTGGCGCTGCTGGTCCCGCTCTCGATCGCGACCGCCTGGACCCAGGTGACGGTGCGCGAGGCGCGGACCGAGGCGCACTGGCGGCTGGTCGCCCGCGCGCGCTACGGCATCCGCATCCTGGCGCTGACCATGACCGGGCTGATCACGCTGATCAATTTCGGCGCGCTGATCGCGCTGGTCCACGCGTTGCTGGCGGGGAGCGCGAGCAAGGTGGGGCAGACGCTGCTGCTCGATGCGCTGAATATCTGGGCCACCAACGTGATCATCTTCGCGCTGTGGTTCTGGACGCTCGATCGCGGCGGGCCGGCGTCGCACGGCGTGATCGAGAGCTGCAAATGCGATTTCCTGTTCCCGCACATGACGATGAACACGCCCGAGGCAGCGACGTGGAAGCCGGGCTTCGTCGACTATCTCTATCTCGCCTTCACCAACGCGACCGCCTTTTCGCCGACCGACACGCTGCCGCTGTCGCGGCGGGCGAAGCTGATGATGATGTTCGAATCCGCCGTCTCGCTGCTGACCATCGCGCTGGTCGCGGCACGGGCGGTGAACATCCTCGCCTGATCGCAGACCCCCGCGCCGTCATCCCGTGGTCGGGATGACATTGTCGTCCGAATTGCGATCGATCCGCACATTATAGGGATCGGCGCCGGCAAAGGCGGGGCGCGCCGGCGTGACCAGCTTCACCGTCTGCGTGCCCGTGTGCAGCGGCAGGCGCCGGAGCAGCAGCACATCCTTCTTCGCGAAGCTGCCACGGCCCGGCATGGCGGCGAACAGGCCGAATTCGGCCTGCTCGGCCATCGGCGCTTCCTTCTCCTTGCCCTTGCCATCGGCATAGAGCTTGTGCGCCTCGACCGTGAGCGTGGTTTCGAAGCGGCCGTCGGGCAGCTTCCTGACCGCTGCGTCCTTCGTCTTGATGTCGTAGAGGCTGATGCGCTCGAACAGGTCAGTGATCAGCGCCTGCTCCTCGGGGCTGGCGCCCTTGCGGAACTCGGCGATCAGATCGAGCGTGCGCGGATAGGGTGCGCCTTTGAACCGGTAGCGCTCGACATAGCGCTTCAGCGCCGCGTTCACGCGCGTCTCGCCCAGCGCGTCCTTGAGCCGGTACATGACCAGCGAGCCCTTGCGGTAATGGATATATTGCTGGTTCTCGACGCGGTAGAGCGGCAGTTCCTCGATCACCTCGCCGCCGCGCGCGCGGAGATAGCGATCGAGCTCGAACTTCAGGAAGCGGCGGATCTGGTCGCGACCGTACATCTTCTCCATCACCATCAGCGCCGAATATTGCGCCAGCGTCTCGGTGAGCATGGTCGCGCCCTGCATGTCGGCGCCGATCGCCTGGTGCGCCCACCATTGATGCGCCAGCTCGTGCGCGACGACATAGGTGACGTAATCGATCTTCTCCGGATCGGAGAGATCGGCGATGAAGCCGATGCCTTCGGAATAGGGCATGGTGCCGGCAAAGGCCTGGGCGAACTGCGCATAATCGGGGAATTCGATGATGCGCGCCTGGCGGAACTGATAGGGCCCGAAGGCCGGCTGGTAATAATCGAGCCCGTGCGCGAAGGCGGCGAGCATGCGATCGACGTTCCGGCCGTGGCGCGCATCATAATAGACGACCAGGTCGACGCCGTTGTGCAGCAGGTGCCGTTCGACATAGCGGGCCGACTGGACCGAGTAGAAATTCTGGATCGGCGCATCGACGACGAAGCGCGCGGTGCGGCGGCCGTTGGCGGTGGTGTCGCTGACCTTGTAGCCCGGGGCGATCGGCGTCTGGCCGGCATCAGTGCTGACGGTGATGTCGGTCTTCACCCAGTCAGTGCGGATCTGGCTGAAGCGCGTCGCCGACAGGTCCTCGAGCTTTGCCGGGCGCAGCTCGGGCGGGAGGCCGTATTTGCGGCGCTTCACGCGGTCCTGCAGCATCCCGTTCTGGTCGATGCCGATCGATGGCACGAATTCGAAATTGTTGACGAAGGTGCCGTTCTGCACGACCCGCGTATCGTTGCCGCTGTTGCGGAAGCCGCGCTGGGTGCGCTCGGTCCGGAAGGCAAGGCTGGTGCTGGCGCCCGGCGCGAGCGGGGTGGCGAGGCGATAGATGCGATACTGGTATTCCGGATAGTCGCGGACCAGCCGGGCGCCCGGGATGGCGATCGAGCCGATCCTAGTGACCTGATCGCCCAGGCGGACATGCACGTCGCGGATCGGGCCGGGGGTGTTGTTGACCAGGGTGAGCACGCCTCGTGCGGTGAGGCCCGGTTCCTGCGGGCGCAGATCGACCGCGACGCGCGCCGCGCTGACGGAGGGCTGGGGCAGCTTCTGATAGGGCAGCAGCGCCTTTTCATACGCAGCCATGAAGGCATCGTCGGCGACGGGCGTGGTGAAGTGGTTCCAGACATGGGTGTTGATGAAGATATACACCCCGCTCGCCACGAAGACGGCAAGCGCCGCGGCACCGACCAGCCCGGCCGGGCCGGACAGGCGGCGCGGAAGGCGCTTCAGCCGGGGCCGCAGCCGCGTTTCCGTGCCCCGTCGCCACAGGGCATGCGCGAGCACCAGCAGGATCACCGCAAAGGCAGTCCAGTAAAGCCGCAGCCACCAGGCGCCGATCCAGAACCGGCCCTGCCCGTTCATGTCGGACAGCGGCACCCCCGGCACCTGCCCGTAATTGTACAGCGCGTCGCCGAAGCCGAGATTGCGCAGGGTGACGCGGATGATGATGAAATAGAGCACCATCAGGCCCCAGCCGAGATATTTGTTCGGGCTGAGCGCCTGGATGAAGACCGCGAGGATCGCGATCAGCGTGAAATTGATCGTGTCCGGCAGGACATACCAGAGCAGATATTTGCCGAGCTCGACATCGGCATAGCCGTGGAGGAGCTGCGCCACGAGGCCGGCGAGCACGCCGACCAGCAGGATGCAGAACATCACCAGCACGACCGCGAGCGCCTTGGGCAGGACATAGGCCCAGTCGGGGATCGCCGACGCATCGATGATCTCGTGGATCTTGCGATCGCGTTCGCGCCAGACGAGTTCGCCGGCATAATAGACCGCGATGATGAGCGGGATGATGCCGAACGAGCCTTCCAGCAGGCCGATCACGACCCGGGTCACCGGCAGGACCGGGGTGCCGAAGAGTTCGCCGATGTCGATCATCGCGCCGGCGGCGTTGAACAGGCCGAGCGCCATCAGGACGAAGAAGGCCGGGCTCCTGAACACCTGGCCGAGCTCGAGCGCGGTGCGCGCGCGGAGCTGGGCGAGGGCGGTCGCGCGGCCGAAGCCGGGCATGGGCAGCGGCGCGGCCGGGCCGGACGGCGCGGGCACCGCGACCTGCTGCTGCAGCTTCAGCGCACGCCTGCTCGCCTTCGAGGCCTTCGTGCCGAAACGGAAGGTGGCGGTCGCCAGGGCAAGCGCGCCGAGGCCGATCGCCACGATGGCGGCGCGGTTCCACAGGAACATGCCGTCGACCGGCGGGACGAGCGTGTTGCGGTCAGCCGCTGTCCAATATTTGGTCGCATAGGAAAAGGCGCCGACACCGAACGGCTCGCCATAGGCGCCGGCCAGCTCATAGGCGGGGTTGCGATCGAGCACGACGTTCGCGATCGTCCACAGGATCAGGAAGCCGATGACGCCGAGATAGGTCGCCATCATCGAACGGGTCGCCGTTGCCAGCGCAAAGAACAGGGCGGAGGTGAGCAGCAGGTTCGGCAGGCCGATCAGCAGGAACGGCACCGCATAATAGGAGAAGCTGTTCGGCCCGAGCACCTCGCTGTCGACCCATGGCATGAAGGTGCCGAGCCAGATGCCGGCCAGCACGGCGAGGAAGCCGATCGCGGCGGCGACATAGGCGCCGGCATAGCGGCCGAGCAGATAGGCGGTCCGGGTGATGCGCGTGGCGCGCACGATCGGGCCGAAGCCGGTTTCGTCGTCGCGCACGATCACATTGGCGACGAACGCAGTCGAGACGAACATGTAGAAGACCGACATGATCAGCACGACCTGCGCGATGGCGTAGGGCGCATTCTTGTGGACGTTGCCGCCCGATCCGATCTGGATCTGGTCGATCGTCGTCGCGCCGAAGGCAAGCAGGAAGAAGACCACCAGCGCGACCCAGAAGACCGGGTTGCGCAGCTGGTAGCGAAGCTCGAAGCCGAAGACCCCCCTGAACATGGCCGCCCCCTCAGGCCGCGCGACGCGAGGCGTCGAGCGTCGAGAAATACACGTCCTCGAGGCCGCCCGAGACCGGCTCGAACCCCTCGCCGGGCAGCGCATCGGCCATGACATGGACGATCGTGCGGCCAGCGAAGAGCCGGGTCGAGATCACGCGGTAGCGGGTGCGAAAATCCTCAAGCTCGGCGCGATCGATCGTCTTCTGCCAGATGCGGCCGCGCGTCGCCGCGATCAGATCGAGCGGCGCGCCTTCGAGCAGGATGCGCCCCTCCGCCAACACCGCCATGCGCGGGCAGAGATCGGCCACGTCCTCGACGATATGGGTGGAGAGGATCACCACTACGCCCTCCCCGATCTCGCCGAGCAGGTTGAGGAAGCGGTTGCGCTCCTCCGGATCGAGCCCGGCGGTCGGCTCGTCGACGATGATCAGCCTGGGATTGCCGATCAGCGCCTGGGCGATGCCGAAGCGCTGGCGCATGCCGCCCGAGAAGCCGGCCAGCGCCTTTTTACGCACGTTCCAGAGATTGACCTGGTTGAGCAGCCCCTCGACCGTCGCCTTGCGCTCGCCGCGCCCGGCGATGCCCTTCAGCACCGCCATGTGATCGAGCATGTCATAGGCCGAGACGCGGGGGTAGACACCGAAATCCTGCGGCAGATAGCCGAGCGTGCGGCGGAGCCTTTCCGGCTCGGCGATCACGTCGATCCCGTCGAAGCTGATCGCGCCCGACGTGGGCGTCTGCAGCGTGGCGATGGTGCGCATGAGCGTCGACTTGCCGGCGCCATTGGGGCCGAGCAGGCCGAACATGCCGGTCGGGATCGTCAGGTCGACGGCGTCGAGCGCCCGCGTGCCGTTGGCATAGACGTGGGAAAGCTTCTCGATCTTCAGCATGCAGACCCCCTCAGGTTGGCGGCAGCCTAACAGGTGTGTTGCGCTTGTAAAGCAGCCTGTGCAAATCCCGCGCGTACCGCCGACTGCTGCCACCATGCTGTCAGCAGGCATCGCCCACAGCCATGCGAAGCCCGCCCGTCGCCCGATCCCCGGGCGCGGCCGGCACCGTGCAGGCCAGCCTGCGGAAAGCGACCATCATGAACTTCGTCTCGCTGCGCCTCATCACCGACGATACCAGCCGCCTGGTCCGGTTCTACGAGGTGGTGACCGGCCGTGCGGCGACCTGGTATACCGAGGACTTCGCCGAGCTGGCGACGCCCAGCTGCACCCTGGCGATCGCGAGCGGGCGCACCATGGCGCTGTTCGGGGCGGGCGCGGCGCATGCCGCCGACAACCACAGCGCGATCCTCGAATTCCGCGTCGACGACGTGGATGCCGACCATGCCCGGCTGGGAACGCTGGTCGACGATTTCGTCCAGGCGCCGACCACCCAGCCCTGGGGCAACCGCTCGCTGCTGTTCCGCGATCCGGACGGCAACCTGATCAACCTCTTCACGCCGGTCAGCGCCGCGGCGATCAGCCGGAACGCTGCGGCGGCACAGGCCGGGGACTGATCGCCCGCCCCCCATGCTTTCCGCGCAGGCCGCCCGATAATGGCTTGCCAAGCGCCCGGCCGGCGCGCCACCTTCAGGCGACGCACCAGCGGCAAGGTTCCGGCGCTCCACGGGGGAAGACATGGCATTTCGGTTGATCGCACGACTTCTCGCCGTTGCGGCCGCGACGGCGCTGGCCGGGGCGCCGGCGCTTGCGAACACCGTCTATGTCCGCGCCGGCAAGCTGATCGATCCGGAAAAGGGCGTAGTCCTGACCGACCGGCTGATCCGGATCGACGGCGAGCGCGTCGTCGCGGTGACGCCCTATGCACCGCCACCCGCGGGCGCGGCGGTGACTGACTGGAGCGGCCTTACCGTGCTGCCCGGCCTGATCGACATGCACACGCATCTCGCCGACACCGAGCAGAACAGCAACGTCGCCGAGCCGCTGCTCCATTCCGGCGCGGATATCGCGCTGCTCGGCGCGAAGCATGCGCGCGACACGCTCCGGGCCGGCTTCACCAGCGTGCGCGACGTCGGCACGTTCCGCGCGTTCGGCGACGTGTCGCTGCGCAACGCGATCGATGCGGGGATGGTCGACGGGCCGCGCATGAGCGTCGCCGGCGCCTATCTGACCGTGCCCGGCGGCGGCGGCGAAGTGACCGGACTGGCGCCCGATGTCGAGGTGCCGGCGATCATGCGGATGGGGGTGATCACCAGCCCCGCCGAGATGACGACCAAGGCGCGGATGATGTTCCAGCACGGCGCGAACTTCCTCAAGCTGATCGCGACCGGCGCGGTACTGGCGGCCGGCACCGAGCCCGGCGCGCCCGAACTGACCGAGGACGAGATCCGCGCCGCTGTGGCGGAGGCCGCGCGCAACGGCAGCTATGCCACGGCACATGCGCACGGCGCCGAGGGCATCAAGATCGCGCTGCGGGCGGGCGTGCGATCGATCGAGCATGCCTCGCTGATCGACGACGAGGGGATCGCGCTGGCCAAGGCGAAGGGCGCCTGGCTGGTGATGGACGTCTATAATGGCGACTATATCGACGAGATCGGCAAGCGCGACGGCTGGCCCGCCGAGATATTGCGCAAGAATATCGAGACGACCGATGCCCAGCGCGAGGGCTTCCGCAAGGCAATGAAGGCCGGGGTGAAGATCGCCTTCGGCACTGATGCCGGGGTCTATCCGCACGGGCTGAACGCACGGCAGTTCAACTATATGGTGCGCTTCGGCATGACGCCGATGCAGGCGATCCAGGCAGCGACGACCAGCGCCGCGGCGCTGATGGGCAAGTCAGCGGATGTCGGCGCGCTTTCGCCCGGCCATTATGGCGACCTGATCGCAGTCTCCGGCGATCCGCTGGCCGATATCAGCGTGCTGGAGCATGTCGATCATGTGATGAAGGGCGGCGTGCTCGTCCGCTGACGCGACCGCGCCCGAAGCGCGGTCAGCGCAGCGGCAGCGTCATATCCTGCTGCCGCCCCGTGCCGTGCACGACGACGCGGTCGGCGAAGAAGTCCAGTCGCGCATAGGCCGTCTCGGGCGTGTCGAGCATTGCCTTCAGGTTGACATAGTGGATGCCGGCGCGGACGCCGTAATTGCCGTCATGATTATGGCCATCGAGCCAGATCTTCGCCGATGGATGGCGTTCGAGCAGCGCCATCACCGCCGGCGCGTTCCACAGGTCATGCTGGTTTTCGGGATAGAGCGGGAAATGGCTGAACAGCATCGCCTTGAGCCCGCGCCGATCGGCCCCGGCGAGTTGCGCATCGATCCAGCGCAGCTGCGCGTCGCCGATGCCGCCGTCCCATAACGGCTTGTCCGGATAGAGCGCTGCGTGGGCCGCCATGCTCGCCTGGTGTTCGGCGCTGCCCTCGGGCCAGGCGTAGCTGCTGAGATCATTGCCGTCCGTGACGACGAACAGCCAGCCATGCGCGGTAAAGCTGTAATAGCGCGCCGGCATGCCGAGCCTGGCCGCGACCAGCGGCTTGTGCGCATCGTCGATCGAGAATTCATGGTTGCCGAGCACGAAATGCCAGGGGTGACGGAGCTTGCGCGCGACCGGCAGCAGCGCATCGTAGCTCGCCCAGTCACGGTCGATGAAATCGCCGAGATGCACGACGAAGGCGAGGCGCTGCCGGTTGAAATCGGCGACCGCCGCAGCGAGCTTGGCCGGTGTGGTGTGATAGAGCCGCTGGCCGCTGTCCGGCTCGGCCGCATATTGGGCGTCGGCGATCGCACCGATGCTGAACGGCGGGCGATCGGGCCGTTGCGCGGGGGCCGACCCGGCCAGGGCGAACGCCGCCACTATCGTTGCGATCAGCCTGCCGCGCATCCTGTTGCTCCCGTCGTCCGATGCCGGCGCTTTAGGACGGCGGGTGTTACGGCGTGATGACGGCCCGAGACGGCAGCCGTGCGCCCCCTCCTTCGCGTTCCGCCGGCCTTAGGCCGATCCTCCCCGGCACTGTCACCGATGGGTCATGGAGCGCGCCTAGAGGGGCGGGAATCGTTTCGATTTCCGATGGATGGAGCGCTCCAATGACCGGCTTATCGCGGTGCGGCCGCGCCCTGCCCGCCGCCGGCGGCGCCCGGTGAACGAGCTGGTGCCGATCGCCGCGCGGGGCCTGGCGCGCGACGAAATCCAGCTGCGCCACGCGCTGCAGCGCTTCGTCGAAGGGCGGCTGCGCGATCGCAATGACGGCGAGGATATCGTCCAGGAAACCTATGTCCGCCTGTACAGCTATCGCCTGACGCGGCCAGTGGCGGATGTCGGCGCCTTCTGCTTCGCCGTCGCGCGCAACCTGGTGTTCGACCAGCTCCGCCGCCGCCAGGCCCAGCCCCAGGCCGCCGAGCTGACCGAGGACATTGCCTGCGCCCAGCCGCGCGCCGAGGAAATCCTCGACTATCGCGAGCGGGTGGAGATCCTGGTGCGGGCGCTGAAGGTGATGCCGCCGCTGCGGCGCGAGGTGTTCCTGCGCCGGCGGCTCGACGGCATCCCGGCCGCGGTGATCGCGGGCGACCTGCAGCTCAGCGTCGCCGCGATCGAGAAGCATTGCAGCCGCGCGCTGGCCGATCTGCGCGCCGCGCTCGAACGGCGCGGCCTGCCCGCCGGAGCCCGGGCATGAGCCGCCGCGCCGCGCTGCGCGACGCCGCCCGCTGGGCGCTGGCCGAGGACGACGCCCCGGCCGCGCCGCCGCCGCTGGCCGGCGACGTGCTGGCAACGCTGGACGATCCGGCACTCGCCGAGGCGCTGGAACGATCCGGCGCATTCGGGCGGCTGTCCGACACCGACATCAGCGCGATGCGCGCGACCCGCCGCCGCACGATCGCGACCTGCGGCTCGCTCGCCCTGGTGGCGGCGATCGGGGTCAGCGGCTGGTCGACCGGCTGGTTCGCGACGCCGACGGCGCCGATCGTCGCGCATTACGAGACGGCGCGCGGGCAGCAGCGCGACGTGGCGCTGGCCGACGGATCGATGCTCCATCTCAACGGCGCGACCAGCCTCGACGTGACGCTGGGTAGCGACCGCCGGCAGGCCTCGCTCAACCGCGGCGAGGCCTATTTCGACATCGCGCGCGAGCCGCGCCGCCCCTTCATCGTCCATGCCGGCGCATCGGCGACACAGGTGCTGGGCACGGCGTTCGACGTGGACCTGGCGCGGGGCGAAGTGAAGCTCGCCGTCTATCGCGGGCGGGTGCGCTTCGGCGGGATCGCGGCGGGCGGGCCGAGCGTGGAGGTGCCGGCGGGCTGGCGATCGCGCTTCCAGGGCGGCATCGCACGGGCCCCGACGCGCTTTGACGCGACGCAGCAGGACTGGCGCCAGGACTGGGTCGATACCGACGATATGCGGCTGATCGACCTGATCGACGCGCTCAACCGGCGGGGCGGGCCGATGATCGCCGATCCGCCCCCGGCGCTTGGCGACATCGCCCTGTCGGGCCGCTTCAAGCTTGATAATCCGCAGCAATTGCTCGGCGCGATCGGCACTGCCTATGGCTTCACCGTGCTGCAGGACGGCGCGCGGCTGCGGCTCGCGCCGACGGCGCCCTGAGTCCCGCAATCGTCATGCGGATGTCATTGCACTGCAACAAAATTCTTTTGTCCGGGCCGGGCATCCCGCCCCGTCCTCCGTCCGAGGCGAACAGGCGCCTGAGCGGAGGAACATCATGGATCGCACCAAGGGAATTTCATTGATCGCGCTGACAGTGGCGCTCGCCGCGCCCGCCGCGGGGCAGGCCCGGCCGGTCGACGGCACGCTGGCGCGGCAGATGCAGTTCGATATCGCCGCATCGGATCTGCGCACCGCCATCTCGCATTTCTCGCGCGCGACCGGCGTGCAGGTCGTCGTGGCGCCCGACGCGGTCGCCCGCCGTCACACCGCCGGCGTGCGCGGCGCGCACAGCGTGCGCGAAGCGCTCGACCTGATGCTGCGCGGTACCAACCTGTCGGCCTCGATCAATGGCGGCGTCGCCGTGCTGAAGCCAGTCGCCGCACCGGCCGTGCGGCGCGTGGCACGGGTGACGCGCGACGAAACGGCGCAGGGCGGCGCGCCTGACATGGCGGCCCAGCAGGACGAGCCGGCCATGGGGGCCGATATCGTCGTCTCGGGCTATCGCCAGAGCCTGAGCCGCGCGCAGGACCTGAAGCGCCGCGCAGTCGGATCCGAGGACGATATCGTCGCGCAGGACATCGCCACGTTTCCCGACCTGAACCTCGCCGAATCGCTCCAGCGCGTTCCCGGCATCACCATCACGCGCGATTCGGGCGAAGGCCGCCAGATCGCGCTGCGCGGCCTGGGCGCCGAATTCACCCGCACCCAGCTGAACGGCATGGAAGTGCTGGGCAACACTGCCTCGGGCATGGACAATCGCGGCGGGGTGAGCCGATCGCGCGCGTTCGACTACAGCCTGTTCGCCTCCGAACTGTTCAACCGCGTGTCAGTCGAGAAATCCTATGCGGCCGAGCAGGACGAGGGCGGCATCGCCGGCACCGTGGGGCTGAGCACCGCCAAGCCGTTCGACTATGCCGGATCGAAGTTCGTCGTCTCGGCCAAGGGCCAGACCAACACCAATACCAGCGGCGTGACGCCGCGCGTCGTCGGCCTCGCATCCGGGCACTGGGGCGATTTCGGGGCGCTCGTCTCGGTCGCCTACAGCCAGATCAAGAGCAACGAATATGGCTATCGCAACTGGGGCTGGGGCACGGTGAAATATGCGCCCGCCAATATCGGGCCGAATATCGACGCAGCGACATCGCAGCTGCTGCAATCGGGCACGATCGTCGCGCCCCAGGCAGAATCGCCCTCGACCTGGTATACCGACCGCAAGCGGCTGGGCGTCACCTCCTCGCTGCAATATCGTCCGGGCGACCGGTTCAAGATCGATGTCGACCTGCTCTATGGCCGGCTGTGGGACCACCGCGACGACTATGCCATTGCCAGCGCCGGCACCAACGCGCTGACCGGCGCGACCGTCAATGGCGGGCAGATCATCCAGTCGGCCGTGATCGACGGCAACACGTTGCGCGCGGCGAGCTATACCGGCATCGACCAGCGCTCCGAGCATCACATCGTCGAGAACCACACCGATTTCTACCAGGCGGTGGCCAATACGAGCTGGAAAGTGACCGACCGGCTGACGATCAACGCGCTGGGCGGCTATGAGGAATCCGATTTCAGCCAGCCGGTGTTCGACAAGGTGTTCATGGAGGCCAAGAACATGGCCTTCAGCTTCGACACCCGACCGACCATCCCGGTCAACACCTATGGGAAGGACCTGACCGACCCCAACAACTGGGCGCTGCAGCGCCTCGACGTGCAGGAGAACGGGATCACCAGCAAATATGCCAATGGCAAGCTGGACGCAGCCTTCAAGGCGACCGACGCGCTGACCTTCAAGACGGGCGGCGAATTCAAGCACTTCAGCAACAGCGGCTATATCTATGTCAACAAGGTGTTCCACAACGTGCCCGCTGACGTGGCGATTCCGAACGACCTGAAGCAGGTGATCGGGCGGGATTCGCTGCTGCCCTATATCGTCGGCAACGTGGACGGCGTGTATGCCTATATCGGCGATCCGCGGAACCTGTCCGCCAGCAACCTGCAGGCCGGCAGCGACTATAGCGTCGACGAGAAGACCTGGAGCGGCTTCGCGCAGGTCGATCTCGACACGCAGATCGCGGGGATGCACCTGCGCGGTAATGCGGGCCTGCGCTATTATTCGACCGACCTGACCTCCGCCGGCCACCTCACTGCGCCGGTGAACGGCGTGAACACGCTGGTGCCGGTGGTGATCCGCACCAACAGCAGCGGCTGGCTGCCCGCCGCCAATCTCGCGCTCGACGTCGCGAAGGACGTGGTGCTGCGGCTGAGCGCGAGCCGCAACGTCAACCGGCCGGCACTGGCCGACCTGGCGGCCGCGGGCACGCTGACCACGCGGCCGAACGGGGGAAGCGCCACCTTCGGCAATCCCTTCCTCAAGCCGTACAAGGCGACCTCGGTGGAAGGATCGATCGAATATTATATGGACCGCACGGGCTTCGCCTCGATCGGCTTCTTCTACAAGCACATGGACAGTTTCATCACGTCGAGCAGCACGACGATCCCGTACAGCCAGACGGGCCTGCCGCTGTCGCTGCTGATCCAGGGCCAGGACGGGAACACGCCCTATGACGTGAGCCGGCCGATCAACGGCCCGGGCGCCGACATCAAGGGCATCGAGGTGGCGTTCCAGCACGACTTCACCTTCCTGCCGGCGCCGTTCGACCATCTCGGCGTGGTCGCCAACGGCACCTGGTTCGACGGGCACCAGAAGGCGATCTACACTTCCGGAACCACGACCAGGATCGAGACCCTGCCGCTGTTCAACCTCTCCAAATGGGCGGCCAACGCCACCCTCTATTATGAGGACAAGGACTGGGGCGTGCGCGTGTCCGACGCCTATCGCAGCCAGTATCTCACCAATGCCGGCAATGTCGCCAATACCGGCGACGGCATCAAGGGCACCAACAATGTGGACTTCCAGGCGCATTACAACATCACGCCGAAGATCCGGCTGGTGGCAGAAGGCCTCAACCTGACCAACCAGGCGATCCGGCAATTCGCCGACATCAATGCCGACCGCACCGAGGTCTATACGACCAGCGGGCGGACCTTCACCTTCGGCGTGAGCGCCGAATTCTGACGACGCCGCCCCGCGCGGATCCTGGCGATCCGCGCGGGGCGCGCCGGCGGCGGTGCCGCGGTCGCGCAACTGCCGCGAAAGCGTAACCGAACTGCCTCGGACAGGTCATCGCGAGGTAACCGCAAGCCGCAAGGGGACCCCAGGGCAAATTGCCGCCAAATCGGCGGCAATTGCCGATTCGCCGAAGAGCGCAAGGGGACCAGCATGAACCGGATTCGCACCATCGCCCGCCTGGGCGCCTCGATCGCCGCGCTGTGCACCGTGGCGGCCCAGGCGCAGACCGCCCCTGCCCTGGACGACAGCGCGGCACCGGGCGACATCGTCGTGACCGGCCAGCGCGGCAGCCTGCAGCGCGCGATCGAGCTGAAGCGCGACGCGATCGGCGTGGTCGACGTCGCCAGCGCGGACGAGATCGGCCGCCTGCCCGACCGCAACGTATCCGAGGTGATCGAGCATCTGCCGGGGGTGGGCGTGACCTACGACCAGGGCGAGGGGCGCTATGTCGCGATCCGCGGCGTGCCCTCCAACCTCAACAACTATACGCTGAACGGGATCGAGATCGGCAATCCCGACGGAACGACCCGGTCGCTGCCGCTCGACATCATCTCGGGCCAGCTGCTCAACCGGGTCGAAGTGTCGAAGGTGAAGACCGCCGACATGGACGGCCAGGGCATTGGCGGCGCGATCAACCTCGTCACCCAGACCGCCTTCGACTTCAAGGACCGGTTCACGATCGCGGGCAGCGCCAAGGCCGGCTACCAGCAGCTCAACCACAAGGTGCCGGTGCAGGCCGACCTGAGCGTCGCGACCCGCTTCGGCGCCGACGAGCAGTTCGGCCTGGTGCTCGGCGCGAGCTATTCGGACCGCGATTTCGTCAGCGAGGGCTTCTACCCCGACAACTGGAAGCCGGTGGCGGGCGCGGCGCGCGGCGGCCTGCCCGACAATATCAAATATACCGAATATTCGCTCGACCGGAAGCGCATCGGCGGCACCGGCGCGTTCGACTGGCGGCCGAACGACCATCAGCGCTTCTATATCCGCGGCGTCTATTCGAAGTTCATCGAGAACGAGGTGCGGCCGCGCTACCGCCTGGACTTCGCAACGTCCGCGATCCTGGGGCTCGACGCGAACAATGTGCCGACCGGCAGCAATTTCCACCTCAATCCGGATGGCCTGACCGGCACCGTGACCGGCAGCGTGGCCGAGCGGCGCGAGGATTTGCGGCTCGACTACAAGGCGAAGTGGCTGGCGACGGGCATGATCGGCGGATCGACCGACCTGGGCGCGCTCAAGCTCGACTATGAAGGCGCGTACAGCCGCAACGAGACGCTCGACAAATTCCCCATCTGGCAGTTCCGCTGCAACCCCGGCACGGTCACTTTCGACTTCACCCAGAAAGTCTATGCTGCCGCGCCGGCGACCGAATGCACCGCCAGCCAGATGCAGTTCCGCCAGTTCACGCGCCAGCACCAGCTCAATACCGAGAAGATCTGGCAGGGCCGGATCGACGCCACCTATGACCTGGACAGCCTGGGCAGCGGGGGCAGCTTCGTGAAGATCGGCGCGAAATACCGCGCCACCGACCGCGTGTTCGACCAGGACAACCCGACCTGGGTGCGCGCCTCCAGCTCGGCCAATCGCTGGACGCTCGGCCAGTATAATCTCGGCGGGTCGGCGATCTGCGTCTATCCGAACAGCGCCAATACCGACCAATGCTACAGCAACAGCCCGACCTTCGACATCGCCGCGCTGCAGGCCTTTACCGACGCCAATCTCGGCACCGCGCTGATGCCGCTCGACGCAGCGGCGACGCTCGCCAACAACACGCTGTCCGACTTCCGCCTGACGGAGAAGGTCGCGGCGGGCTATGCGATGGCGAACCTGAAGTTCGGCGCCGTCACGGTGACGCCGGGGATCCGCTACGAGCATAGCACGCTCGAGATCACCGGCTACCAGCTGCAGAACGGCACGACGATCATCCCGGCAGCACGCAGCCATAGCTATGACGATTTCCTGCCCTCGCTGGTGGTGCGGATCGAGCCGAGCAGCCGCACGGTGTTCCGCCTTGCCTATTCGACCAGCCTGGGCCGGCCAGAATACAGCTTGCTCTCGCCCGGCGGCTCGATCGACACCGTCAACGCCGCCGTCTCGCTCGGCAATCCGGACCTGAAGCCGTATCGCGCGCAGAATCTGGATGCGACGGCGGAATGGTATTTCGCCAAGGGCGGCCTGCTGAGCGTCGGCGTGTTCGCGAAGTTCATCCGCAACCCGATCTTCTCCAAGGCCACGGTGCTGACCAACACGACCTATAACGGCGTCGCCTATCCGACGCTGACGATCACCCAGCCGTTCAATGCAAGCGACGGGGACATCATCGGCATCGAAGCGCAGTACCAGCAGCAATTCATCTTCCTGCCGGGGCTGCTCTCGGGCCTGGGCGTGCAGCTGACCGGCACGCTGACCAGCTCGACGCTGACGCTGCCGGACGGGCGCAGCTCGACCTTCCCGAGCCAGTCCAAATATCTCTACGGCGCGGAACTCTTCTACCAGAAGGGCCCGGTCGAGGCGTCGATCGCCTATCACAATACCGGCAAGGCGCTGCTCGCGATCGGGAGCCCGGCCTATAACGACCAGTATAATGACGACCTGCGCCGGCTCGATGCCAAGGTGAGCCTCGGCCTCATCAGCACGGTGCGGATCTTCGCCGAGGCCCAGAACCTGACCGACGAGCCGACCCGGCAATATCAGGGGGGCAACACCGACTGGATCATCCAGAACGAGCGCTATGGCCGCACCTTCTACGCCGGCGTGTCAGCGAAATTCTGATGCGCGCCCGCCTCCTGCTCGCCGCCGCAGCGCTGTTCCTCGCCACGACCGGCGCTGCGCAGGAGGCAACCGTGCCCGCGCCGCCCGCCCCGACCCTCGCGCCCGCCAGCGTGGTCACGCGCTGGACGGCGGAGGAAGCGCGCCAGGGCGTCGCGGTCGATGCGCGCTATTTCTACCCGATGACCAACAACCGCATCGGCAAATATGACAGGAAGACCGGCCGACGCGTGGCGGCATGGGAAGGGCCGCGCGCGCTCTACCCGCACATGAACAGCTGCGTGGTGGACGGGACGCAACTGGTCTGCGCCGCCTCCAACCATCCGGCAGTGCCGATGGCGAGCGCGATCGAGTTCTTCGATACGGCGACGCTGAAGCATGTGCGCAGCGTCGCGCTGCCGTCGCTGCCCGGATCGCTCACCTGGATCGAGCGGCGCGGGAAGGACTGGTATGCCGCGCTCGCCAATTATGACGACGGCCATGGCGGCGAGCCGGGGCACGATCACCGCTGGACCTTGCTCGTCCGGCTCGACGCCGGGTTCCGCCTGACCGGTTCATGGCATTTCCCCGCGGACGTGCTGGCGGCGTTCGCGCCGATGAGCTGCTCGGGCGGTTCCTGGGGCGATGACGGGTTGCTCTACGTCACCGGCCATGACCGCGCGGAGCTCTATGCGCTGCGCCTGCCCGAGGCGGGCACGGTGCTGGAGCATGTCGCCACGATCCCGCTGCCGACCGGCGGGCAGGCGTTCAGCTGGGATCGCTCCGCTCCGCGCCTGCTATGGTCGCTCGACCGCGACACGCGGCAGGTGGTGGCGAGCCGGATCCCGGCGGTCCACGCCCGCTGACGCACGGCCCGCCGCCGACCGGCACCTATGCCAGCGCCCGGATCGCCGGCAGGGGCGGTTCGTTCTCGACGCGGTTCCGACCGCCCTGCTTCGCCCGGTATAAGGCCTGATCGGCGCGGGCGACGATCGTCTCGGCGCTGTCCCCGGGCTCGAAGCCGGTTACGCCGAAGCTGCAGCTGACCCGCCCTACCCCTTCGATCGCGATCTCCCGGATGGCGAGGCGCAGCTTTTCCGCGACCTCCCGCGCCAGCAACGTATCGGTACCGGGCGCGAGCAGGGCGAATTCCTCGCCACCCCAGCGCGCCAGAATATCGGAGGAGCGGATATTCGCGGCCGCCGCTGCCGCCAGCGCCACCAGCACGCGATCCCCGGCAGGATGACCATAGGTGTCGTTGACTGCCTTGAAATGATCGACGTCGAAGAAAACCAGGCTGAACCCCTCGCCATAGCGATCCGAGCGGGCGATCTGTTCGAGCAGCGCCTCGTCGAACTTCAGCCGGTTGAACAGGCCGGTGAGCGGATCGGTGGTGGCGAGCGAGCGCAGGTCCTGTGTCAGCGACTGCATCCGCACGCGTTTTTCCATGAGCACATTGTCACGGACCGCGCGTTCGTGCGCGACGAGATAGACCAGCACGACCATCGCCATGAGCAAGGTGATGATGATACCGATGATGCGCGAGGCGAACAGGCCGGTCGCAGCGGTGACCACGACCACCGACCAGCCATCTGCCAGCCGGATCCGGCGCAGATAGGAGCGCTTGCCGTCGATTGACGCCCATGCCCGGCCATCGACCGGCCGCACGATCATCGGCTTCGCCTCGCCCCGCGCGCCCGCGGTGGCGATCGGCCAGGCGGCGCGCGCGACCCAGTCGCCGCGGTTGCTCATCCGGACGATCCCGCGATCGTCGATCAGGAAATAGGGCCGCTCGAACAGCGCCAGATCGGCCGCGACGGGGGCAAGGCTGCGCGCGACAACCACTGCGCCCACCGATCGGCCGTCCGGGCGCAGCACTGGCTCCACGACCACGAAATCGGGAACGCCCGCGCGCCGCACCGTCAACCGGGCGGCACGGCTTCCGGCTATCGCGGAGGCCCGCTCGGCGACGGACGGCGGTGCAGGCTTCCCATCCTCGACCCAGGCTTCGAGCGGCCGGCCCGCGCGATCGAGCACGAAGCCGCGATCCGCGCGGAAGGCACGCAGCGTGCCAGCCAGGGCCGTTTCCGGACCAGCGGCACCCGCCGACCCTGCGCCGCCCGACAGCGCGATCATCGCCGGAGAGCGGGCCAGGACCCGCGCCACCGCCGCCGTCGTCCGCGTTTCGGCGGACAGCCGCCCCGAGACGAGTTCCACGTCGCCGCGCGCGCTGCGCTCGACCGTGCGATCGTAGAAAGTGCCCAATATTTCAGTCAGCGCCCAGCCCGAAAGGATCACCGTCGCGATCACGATCACCCGCACACCGGACTGACGCTGCAGATAATGGGTGTAGCGCAGCGACCCGACCTCCTGGACGAGCATGTGCTGCCAGATGTTCCAGATCGAGATCGCGAGCGCGATGGCGATAGTGCCGCGGATGAGCTGGATCGGCACGCCGGTGAATGCGACGAACCAGTCCTGGTTGAAGAAATCGGCCGGCCAGATCGGCGCCGCCGGCACGATCGCGCCGGCCGCCACGCCATAGGCGATGAAGCCGCCCCCCGCCGCTATCAGCAGCCTGCGCGCGCGGCCCGTGAACAACAAAGCATGATGCATCATCGCGTAGCTCGCACCGAGCGTCGCCGGCAGCGCGATCGTGTAGCGCGCAACGGCATTGGCCGCAGGCGTCCCGGCAGAATGGCCGGCCAGCGCGACGAGCGCGATCGGCAGGGCATAGATCCAGCGGCCAGGCACCCGGCGATCAAGCGATTGCGCTTCCAGCCGCGCGAAATCGAGCAGGAACAGAAAGGACAGGGTCATCAGCGCGACGCGCATTGCCGCGAACCGCGTGTTGTCACCGGCGGTGAGCGCGGCGAGATCGAGCCACTCGCCGGCCCCATGGATCAGCGCGAAGCCGCCCAGGACGTTCCAATATCCGCCGCGATCCCCGCTGCGCGACACCGTGAAGCACACCGCGCCGAGCATGATGAACGCCATGCCGTACAGGAAATAGATGTAATCCATCTGCATCAGCAGAAACGCGGTCATGCTTCGGTTCGCCTTGCCCCTGCCTCCTGTGCGATCGCCTGGGCCGCCCCGTCGGGGCGACTTCCGGGCCATGCCAATTGCGGAGCGGAGACGCTAGCCGGATAGGGTTAAGACGACGTGGACGCCGGTACTCGTACACTTCCGACAGGTGACTCGATCCGGCCCTGCGAGACCCGGCTCAACCAGGCCCATCCTCAGACCGCGAGGCGGAGAGGATCGCGAGGAAGTTGGCCGCGGCGGGAGTCGGCTGGTCCGACGCGATCAGCCACATCGAGGAGAGCGCGCGCCGGCCGCGCAGCGGGCGATAGGTGAGCTTGGCGGGCTGGAGCGCACACAGGGATTCGGCGAGGACCGTGATGCCGAGGCCGGCGGCGACGAGGCCGAACAGCGTCGAGATCTCGCCCACATCCTGCGCGATCACCGGCTGGACGCCATCGGCATGCAGCGTTTCCAGCAGCTGCCCGGCGAAGCTGCCCTTCTGGTGCCACGCATAGAGGATCATCGGCTCGCGATCGAGATCGGCGAAGGCGAGCGACTTCTTCGCCGCGAGCCGATGATCGGGGCGCATCGCGACGTGCAGCCGCTCCTCCAGGATGCGCGTCGCGACGATGCCGTCGGGCAGCACCGGCGGGAAGGCGCTGCGCAGGAAGCCGATATCGATCTCGCGCGCCGCCAGTGCCGCTACCTGCTCGCCGCTCGACAGCTCGGACAGTTCCACCTCCACATCGGGGCACGACTGGCGAAAGACGAAGATCGCGTGCGCGACATCCTGGACGAAGGCGGCCGACGGATTGAAGCCGACCGAGAGCCGGCCGTAATCGCCCCGGGCGGCGCGCTTGGCGACGTTGATCGCCCGGTCCGCCTGCGCGAGCGTCTGCCTGGCCTCTTCGAGGAACAGCCGGCCCGGCTCGGTCAGCGTCACCTTGCGGCTGGTGCGATCGAACAGCTGCACGCCGAGGATCTGCTCGAGCGCGCGGATCTGCTGGCTGAGCGGCGGCTGCGACACGCCGAGGCGGCGCGCGGCACGCCCGAAATGCAGCTCGTCCGCGACGCACACGAAATAACGCAGGTGTCTCAACTCCATGATCGATATGTCCCACGTCTCAATCGCCGGTCAAATCATATTGGACGCACGTGCAGCAAAGGAGCAATCGGCGCCTCCGCAACGCCCGTGCCACCCCCCGCCAACGGGCCGGAGATTCGCCATGATCGGCCCATCAACCATCGGTCCCCAATGATCGGGATTGTCAGGATCGCGCTTGCGCGGCCCCTTACCTTCATCGTGATGGCCATCCTGATCGCGATCGTCGGGGTGCTGGCCGCGATCCGCACGCCGGTGGACATCTTTCCCGACATCCGCGTGCCGGTGATCGCCGCCGCGTGGCAATATCAGGGCCTGTCGCCCGACGACATGTCCGGGCGGATCGTGACGCCGTACGAGCGCATCCTTTCGACCACCGTCAACGATATCGACCATATCGAGAGCCAGTCGATGCCGGGCATCGGCGTCGTGAAGATCTATTTCCAGCCGGGCGCCGACATCCGCACCGCCACCGCCCAGGTGACCTCGGTATCGCAGACCGCGCTGCGCCAGATGCCGCCGGGCACCAACCCGCCGCTGATCCTGAACTACAACGCCTCGACCGTGCCGATCCTGCAGCTTGCCCTGTCAGGCCACGGCATTTCCGAGGGCAAGCTGTTCGACCTCGGCCAGAACAGCATCCGGCCGACGCTCGTCACCGTGCCGGGCGCTGCCATCCCCTTCCCGTCGGGCGGCCGCCAGCGCCAGGTGCAGATCGACCTCGACCCGCAGGCGCTGCAGTCCAAGGGACTTTCGGCGCAGGACGTCGGCAACGCGATCGCCGCGCAGAACCAGATCAACCCGGCCGGCTTCGCCAAGATCGGCGGGTTCCAGTATAATGTGCGGCTCAACAACGCGCCCGGATCGATCGACGAGCTCAACAACCTCCCGGTCAAGGTGGTGAACGGCGCGACCATCTATATGCGCGACGTGGCGCATGTGCGCGACGGCACCGCGCCGCAGACCAATGTCGTGCACGTCGACGGATCGCGATCAGTGCTGATGACGATCCTGAAGAACGGCGCGACCTCCACGCTGGCGATCGTGCAGGGCATCAAGGACGCACTGCCGGCGGCGCAGGCGAACCTGCCGCCCGAGCTGAAGATCGTGCCGATCGGAGACCAGTCGCTGTTCGTGAAGGCAGCGGTCGAGGGGGTGATCAAGGAGGGCGGGATCGCGGCGGCGCTGACCAGCCTGATGATCCTGCTGTTCCTGGGATCGTGGCGATCGACCGTGATCATCGCGATCTCGATCCCGCTCGCCATCCTGGCCGCGATCATCGCGCTCTCCGCGATGGGCCAGACGCTCAACATCATGACGCTGGGCGGCCTGAGCCTGGCGGTCGGCATCCTGGTCGACGATGCGACGGTGACCATCGAGAACATCAACTGGCACCTCGAACAGGGCAAGGGCGTGATCCCGGCGATCCTGGACGGCGCGGCGCAGATCGTGACGCCGGCGTTCGTCTCGCTGCTGTGCATCTGCATCGTGTTCGTGCCGATGTTCTTCCTGCCGGGCGTCGCCGGCTTCCTGTTCGTGCCGCTGGCGCTCGCCGTGGTGTTCGCGATGATCGCGTCGTTCATACTGTCGCGCACGCTGGTGCCGACCATGGCGATGTTCCTGCTGAAGCCGCATACGCCGGGGCACCTGCATGAGGCGGGAACGCCGGGATCGCGCAACCCGCTGGTCCGCTTCCAGCGCGGGTTCGAGGCACGCTTCGAACGGTTCCGCGCCGGCTATGGCGCGTTGCTGGAACGCGCGCTGGCCGCGGGCCGGCCGTTCCTGCTCGGCTTTCTCGGCGTGATCGCGCTGTCGTTCCTGCTGGTCCCGTTCCTCGGGCAGAATTTCTTCCCGTCAGTCGATGCCGGGCAGATCACGCTGCACGTGCGCGCGCCGATCGGATCGCGGATCGAGGATACCTCAGCCGAATTCGACCGCATCGCGCGACGCATCCGCGAGATCATCCCGGCCGACCAGCTCGTCTCGGTCGTCGACAATATCGGCCTGCCGATCAGCTCGATCAACGTGACCTACAATAATTCGGGAACGATCGGGCCGCAGGACGGCGACATCCTGATCCAGCTGACCAAGGACCATGCGCCGACCGCCGATTATGTCCGCCAGCTGCGCGAGACGCTGCCCGGCGCCTTCCCGGGCACGACCTTCTCCTTCCTGCCCGCCGACATCACCAGCCAGATCCTGAACTTCGGCGCACCGGCGCCGATCGACATCCAGATCGCCGGCAAGGACCAGGCAGCGACCTATGCCTATGCCCGGCGGCTGTTGCGCAGGATCGGCGCCATCCCGGGCGTGGCCGATGCGCGCATCCAGCAATCGGCGCGCTACCCGGAACTGCGCGTGGCGGTCGACCGCAGCCGGATCGGGCAGCTCGGCCTGACCGAGCGCGACGTGACCAACAGCCTCGCCGCCTCGCTGGCCGGCACGACGCAGACCGCGCCGGTCTTCTATCTCAACCCGCAGAACGGCGTTTCCTATTCAGTCGCGGCGCAGACCCCGGAATATCGCGTCGGCTCGATCAGCGACCTCGCCAACATCCCGGTGACCGGCGCGAGCCCGGGCGCCACGGCGCAGGTATTGGGCGGGGTCGGCACGATCGTGCGCGGCACCTCCCCCGCGATCGTCTCCCATTACAATATCGCGCCGTCGATCGACATCTATGCATCGCCCAACGGGCGCGACCTCGGCGCGGTCGCCGGCGACATCAAGCGCGTGCTGGCCGAGACCAAGGGCGACATGCCCAAGGGCGCCAGCGTGGTGCTGCGCGGGCAATATGCCACGATGAACAGCGCCTTTTCCGGCCTGTTCTTCGGCCTGATCGGCGCGATCGTGCTGATCTACCTGCTGATCGTCGTGAACTTCCAGAGCTGGCTCGATCCGTTCGTGATCATCACCGCCCTGCCCGGCGCGATCGCTGGCATCATCTGGATGCTGTTCCTGACCGGCACCACCCTGTCCGTGCCGGCGCTGACCGGGGCGATCATGTGCATGGGCGTCGCCACCGCCAATTCGATCCTGGTGGTGAGCTTCGCGCGCGAGCGGCTGGCGGTGCTGGGCGATTCGACCAGGGCGGCGCTCGAGGCCGGGCTGACCCGGTTCCGCCCGGTGTTGATGACCGCGCTCGCGATGATCATCGGCATGCTGCCGATGGCGCTCGGGCTCGGCGAAGGCGGCGAGCAGAACGCGCCGCTGGGCCGGGCCGTCATCGGCGGCCTGATCGTCGCGACCATCGCCACGCTGATGTTCGTGCCGGTGATCTTCAGCCTGGTCCACCGGCGCGACGCGGAGAAGCGCGCGGCGCGCGCAGGACAGGCACGGCCGGATGCCGGCACGCAATTGGAGGAAGTGCATGTCTGAGCAACGGGGCTCCCTGCGGACCGCAGCCATCGTCGCCGCGGCGATCGCGATCGCGCTGGTCGCGATCGGCATCTTCACCCGCGCGCGATCCGAGCAACAACTCGCGCACTGGACGACCGCGCAGGCGACGCCGACCGTCACCGTCATCCGCCCCCAGGCCGAGGGCGGCGGCGACGGGCTGACGCTGCCCGGCAACGTCCAGGCCTATAACAGCGCGGCGATCTATGCCCGGACCACGGGCTATATCCGGCGCTGGTTCGTCGATATCGGCGACCCGGTGCGCACCGGGCAGACCCTGGCCATCCTCGACGCCCCCGAGGTCGACCAGCAGGTCGCCGCAGCGCGGGCCGACCTGCAGACGGCGCAGGCCAACCGGGCACTGGCGCAATCGACCGCGACGCGCTGGCGCGACCTGCTGGGCAAGGACGCAGTGTCGAAGCAGGAGACCGACGAGAAGATCGGCGACCTCGCCGCCAAATCGGCCATCGCCAACGCCGCGGCCGCGAATGTGCGCCGGCTGGGGGCGCTGCAGGGCTTTACCCGCCTGACCGCGCCGTTCGCGGGCGTCGTGACCAGCCGCTCGACCCAGATCGGCGCCCTGGTGACGGCCGGCACGGCGGCGTCCGTGCCGCTGTTCACGGTGGCGGATATCGGCCGGATGCGGATCTATGTGCGCGTTCCCCAGGCCTATTCGGGACAGGTGCATCCCGGGCTGCACGCGAGCCTGACCGTACCGGAATATCCGGGCCGCAGCTTCGACATCGAACTGACCCGCAGCGCCGGCGCGGTCGATCCCCAGTCAGGCACCGTGCTGGTCGAGCTGCAGGCAGCCAATGCCGACCGCGCACTGAAGCCCGGCGCCTATGCGCAGGTGAAGTTCCCGCTGGGCGGCGCCGGCGGCGCCGGCGTGCGGCTACCCGCGAGCGCGCTGGTGATCGGAGCGAACGGGACCCAGGTCGCCGTAGTCGGACCGGACGGCAAGGCGCTGCTGAAGACAATCACGATCGGGCGCGACGATGGCGATACCGTGCTGATCAGCGCCGGACTGAGCCGCAGCGACCGGGTGATCGACAACCCGCCCGATTCGCTCCAGACCGGCGACGCAGTGCGGGTGGCGCCGGCCGCGCCGCGCGGAGGACCGAGCCATGCGCAGAGCTAGGAGCGTCCTGGCCGCGACGCTCGCGGCGAGCCTGGCCGGCTGTTCGCTCGCGCCACCCTATTCAGTGCCGCCCAGCCCCGCCGCGCCCGCCTGGAAGGAAGCCGGCCCATGGCAGCCGGCCGCCGCGACGGTGCAGGATCCGGGCACCTGGTGGACGCTGTTCGACGATCCGGTGCTGAGCGGGCTCGAGGCGCGGATCGAGGCCGGCAACCCCGATCTTGCCGCCGCCGTGGCGCGCTACGACCAGGCCGACGCAGCGCTGCGCGAGAGCCGCGCCGCCGCCCTGCCGAGCGCCTCGCTCGGCGGCCAGGCGGAGCGGGCCCGGGTTTCGGCCGGGCGGCCTTTGTCCCCCGGCACCGCCGCGACCTATACCGACCTGCGCGCGGGCCCGTCGCTCGACTATGAGATCGACCTGTTCGGCCGGGTGCGCAATGCCATCAAGGCAAGCGCGGCCCAGGCGCAGGCAAGCGCCGACGATGTCGCGGGCGTGCGCCTGGCGCTGCAGGCCCGGCTGGCCGACACCTACGTCCAGATGCGCGGGCTCGATGCGCGCATCGCCCTGCTGCGCCAGACGGTCGGCGCGTTCCAGCGCGCCTATGACCTGACCGATACGCGGCACAGCGGCGGCATCGCCTCGGGCATCGATGTGAGCCGCGCGGCTTCGCTGCTGGCGAGTGCCCGCGCCGAACTGTCCGGCATCGCCGCCGACCGGGCGGCGTTCGAACATGCCATCGCCGTGCTTGTCGGCGAGTCACCCTCGGCCTTCGCGCTGCCCGTGGCCGAGGGCCAGGGCGCGCCGCCGGCAATTCCGGTTGGCGTGCCCTCGACCCTGCTCGAGCGCCGGCCCGATATCATTGCCGCGGAACGCCGGATCGCCGCTGCCAATGCCCGGATCGGCGTGGCGCGGGCGGCGCTGTATCCGTCGATCACGCTGAGCGGCGGTGCCGGCTTCGAGACCGGCAACGGCAGCGTGATCGGCGCCTCGACCGGCTTCTGGGCGCTCGGCCCGCTGTCGGCCGCGCTCTCGATCTTCGACGGCGGCGCGCGGCGCGCGCGGGTGCGCATCACGCGCGCGCAATATGAGGAAGCCGCCGCCGGCTATCGCTCGACCGTGCTCGCTGCGTTCCGCGAAGTGGAAGACGACCTCGCCCGCGCCCGCGACCTGGCTGCGCAGGAGCAGGATCAGCAGACAGCGACGGCAGCGGCCGAACGGACGCGCGACCTGGCGCTGATCCGCTATCGCGAGGGCGCCTCCGACTATCTCGAGGTAGTCACGGCGCAGACGGCCGCGCTTGATGCGCAGCGTTCTCTGCTCGACCTGCGCACCCGGCGAATGCAGATCGCGGTCGATACGATACGCGCGACCGGCGGGATCCCGGGTCAGGCACCGGCAAGCTGACCGAACAGCCCGGGTGAAGTGACGGCGGCGTGCCCGGAACGGATCCCGGTCAGCCGGCCGGCGGCACGCCGGTGTAAACCGCCAGTTGAGCGGCGAACGCCCGCTGGTAGGCGGGCCGCGCCTCGCCCCGGGCGACATAAGCTGCCAGGTTCGGAAATTCGTCCAGCAAACCCGACGCTCTCAGCCTGAGCAGGACCGACACCATCATCAGGTCGCCCACGCTGAATCCGCCATCGAGCCAGTCAGCATCGCCGAGTCGCGCCGAGAGTTGCTTCAACCGGTCGCGGACGCGATCCTCGACCAGCGGCATGCGCTCCGTGCTCCAGGGCTGGTCGCGCTCCAGAAGCCTCGCGATCGTGAGGTCGAGGATCGGCGGTTCCACCGTGTTGAGCGCGGCAAACATCCAGGTAATCGCGCGTGCGCGGGCATTCGCGTCGTCCGGCAGCAGGCCGGGATGGCGTCCGGCGATATGGAAGACGATCGCCCCCGTCTCGAACAGGGCGAGATCGCCTTCCTCATAGGTCGGGATCTGGCCGAAGGGATGAAGCGCCAGATGCGACGGTTCCTTCATCGCCGCGAACGAAACGAGGCGCACCGCATAGGGCTGGCCGACTTCCTCGAGCGCCCAGCGCACGCGCGTATCGCGCGCCAGCCCCTTGCCGCCATCGGGCGACCGCTCAAAGCCCGTAATCGTGATGCTGGTCATCGTGAGGCTCCTCTCTCCCGCAAGGATCGTCGCGGTACCTTGTATCACCGGCACCGCAAGATCCTGAAATCGCCGCATCTTTCATTTCCGCCCGGCCGATGGGGCGGGTGCATGACAGGCTGGCCGACCATCGGATTTACACCGGTTTGATTTTGATCAAACCTTGGCGGGGCCAGGCATTCAGTATGCAACACATACTAAAAATGACCTGGAGAGGTATTGTGTCCCATTATCCATCGACCAAGGGTTTCACCGGCACGCTGCGTCCGCTGCGCCTCGAAGGCGATATCCTCGACCTCGAGATTGAAGGGGAAATCCCCGCCTCGATGGACGGCACTTTCCACCGCGTCCATCCCGACGCCCAGTTTCCGCCGCGCTTCGACAACGACCAGTTCTTCAACGGCGACGGCATGGTCACGATGTTCCGCTTCCATGGCGGCAAGGTCGACTTCAAGCAGCGCTATGCGCTGACCGACAAGCTCAAGCTGGAGCGGGCCGCGGGCGGTGCCCTGTTCGGCGCCTATCGCAATCCGCTGACCGACGACCCGAGCGTCAAGGGCCGGATCCGGGGGACCGCCAACACCAATGTGATGGTCCATGCCGGGCAACTCTATGCAATGAAGGAGGACAGCCCCTGCCTGATCATGGACCCGCTGACGCTGGAGACGACCGGCTATACCGATTTCGCCGGCGGGATCAGGAACCAGACATTCTCCGCCCATGCCAAGATCGACCCGAAGACCGGCAACCTGTGCAATTTCGGCTATGCCGCAACGGGCCTGCTGACCCGAGACTGCAGCTATTTCGAGATCGACCCGCAGGGCAACGCGCTGTTCGAGACCTTCTTCGAGGTACCCTATTATTGCATGATGCACGATTTCGGCCTGACCGAGGACTATGCGCTCTTCCACATCGTCCCGATCACCTCGAACTGGCAGCGGCTGGAGGCAAACCTGCCGCATTTCGGCTTCGACACCTCCCTGCCCGTCTGGCTCGGGGTGCTACCGCGCGGCGGCGGGAAGAAGGACATGCGCTGGTTCAGGGCACCGAAGACCGTCTTCGCAAGCCATGTGATGAATGCATTCCAGGATGGATCGAAGATCTATTTCGACATCCCGCAGGCCGCAAACAACAGCTTCCCGTTCTTCCCCGATATCCATGGTGCGCCCTTCGATCCGGTTGCCGGACTGCCCTATCTGCATCGCTGGTGCGTCGACCTCGCCTCCAATTCGGAGGACTTCACCAGCGTCGACAAGCTGACCGATGCGATCGACGAATTTCCCCGCGTCGACGAGCGCTATGTCGGGCAACCCTATCGCCATGGCTGGATGCTGGTGATGGACCCCGCCAAACCGATGGACTTCGCCGAGGGCCGGGCGAGCGGCTTCAAGATGAACCAGATCGGCCATATCGACCTCGCCACCAACCGCACCGATTTCTGGTGGGCCGGGCCGCAGTCGATCGTGCAGGAGCCGTGCTTCGTGCCGCGCTCGGCGAGCGCCGCGGAAGGAGACGGCTATATCATCGCGCTCGTCGACAATCTGGTGACGAACTATAGCGATCTCGTGGTGCTGGATGCGCTGCGGCTGGCGGAGGGCCCCATCGCCCGCGCCAAACTGCCGCTCCGGCTGCGGTCCGGGCTGCACGGCAACTGGGCGGACGCATCGAAACTGCCGCACTGAGCGGGGCGCGGCGGCGCAGCGCCGGGCGTCAGCCCGGCGTGCCGTCCACCGGCGCTTCCTGGCCCTGATGCTCGAGATATTCCCGCCACAGCATCACCAGCACCGCCATGGTCGCCGGGCCGATGAACAGCCCAAGCAGGCCAAGCGTCTCGACGCCGCCAAGGATGCCGATCAGCACCCAGAGGAAGGGCAGCCGGGTCGAGCCGCCGATCAGCGCGGGACGGATGAAGTGATCGGCGATGCCGACCACCACCAGGCCGATCACGATCACAGCGATCGCGGCGCCGACCGAACCGAGCCCGACCAGCAGTGCCGCAGCGATGGCGAAGACCAGCGCGGCGCCGAACGGGATCATCGCCGCCACCGCCGTGACGGCGCCGAGCAACAGGGGATGCGGCACGCCGAGGAAGAGATAGACGATCGCCATCACCGCGCCCTCGCCGATGCCGACCAGCACGAGCCCGTCGATCGTGCCGCGGATCGAGCGCAGCGTCTGCAATCCGATGCGTTCCCCGGCCGGGCCGAACAGCCGGTCCCCGGCGCGGCGCAGCTGGGCGATGATCGAATCGCGATCGCGCAGCAGGAAGAACAGGGTGAGCAGGGTGAAGGCGAAGACGACCACCCGACGGATGACGTTGCTGCCGATCAGCCGCGTATCGGCGGCAGCGCGGAGATGATGGAACTGGTTCGCCGCACCCTCGGGCGTGGCGAGGTTCATCTGCCACCAGTTCGTCGCCATCTCGCGCCCGACGGGCAACTGCCCGACCCAGTCGGGTACCGGCAGGCCGTTGGCCTGGGCCTGGGAAATCCAGGTCGACACTTCCTGCGCCTCGCGCGCCGCCTGGGTGATGCCGGCGGCGACCGGCACGATCACGACCAGCGCGACCAGCAGCGTGATCGCCGCCGCCGTCCAGGTACGGCCGCGCGGCCCGGGCCAGCGCCGGCGCAGCCGCTCGTGCAGCGGATCGATCGCCACCGCGATCACCACTGCCCAGGCAAGCGCGGCGAGGAAATTATGGGCGATCCACAGGCCGAGCAGGGCAAGCAGCGCGGCAAGCGCGAGCCGGGCGATGAGGGTCGCGCGCGGGGGCGCTGCGTCGGGCTGTTCCATGCGTGCGAGCTTAGGGTGAGCCCGCGATAGCCGCAACGGCCGTGACGCTTCACTCCGCGGCCGGCTTCTCCGTATCGAGCACTTCGCGCACCTTCAGCGCGAGCTGCTCGACCGTGAAGGGCTTGGCCAGGAAATTGACCCCGGGATCGAGCACGCCGTTATGCACGATGGCGTTGCGGCTATAGCCGGTGGTGTAGAGGACCTTCAGGCCCGGCCGTTGCGCCACCGCGCGATCGGCCAGGAGGCGGCCGTTCATGTCGGGCATCACGATATCGGTGAACAGCAGATCGACGCGAGGCTGCAGCGAGAGCACCGCCAGCGCCTGCGCGGCGTCGGACGCCTGCACCACGGTATAGCCGAGCTCGCGCAGCGTATCGACCGAGAGGTGGCGCACGCGATCGTCGTCCTCGACGACGAGCACGATCTCGTCGGCGCGGGCGACCGGCGTGTCCGCCACCCCGCGCGGTGTCGCATCGACGGTGCGATCCTCGCCATAATAGCGCGGCAGATAGAGCTTCACCGTGGTGCCGACACCGAGCTCCGAATAGATCTTGGCGTGGCCCCCGGACTGCTTGATGAAGCCGAATACCTGGCTGAGCCCGAGGCCGGTGCCCTTGCCCGGGCCCTTGGTGGTATAGAAGGGATCGAAGGCGCGATCGACGACGTCTGGCGGCATGCCGGTGCCGGTATCGGTGACCGAGACCATCGCATATTGCCCCGGCGTGACCTCGGCATGGTCGGCCGCATAGGCCTCGTCGAGGTGCGCATTGGTGGTCTCGATCGTCAGCCGGCCGCCATCGGGCATCGCGTCGCGCGCGTTGACGCACAGGTTCAGCAGCGCGTTCTCGAGCTGGCTCGCATCGGCGCGGATGCGCCACAGGCCGCCGGCAAGGATCGTCTCGACGCGCACCTGGTCCCCGATCGTACGGCGCAGCAGCTCGGACATGCCGCCGACCAGCTTGTTGAGATCCAGCACGCTCGGCGCGAGCGGCTGCTGGCGCGAGAAGGCGAGCAGCCGGCCCGTGAGCAACGCGGCGCGCTGCGCGCCTTCGAGGGCGTTGTCGATACAGCCCTCGGCGCGATGGAGATCGCCGCGCATCCGGCGCTTGGCGAGATCGAGCGAACCGATGATGATCGCGAGCATATTGTTGAAATCATGGGCGATGCCGCCGGTGAGATGGCCGACCGCCTCGACCTTCTGCATCTGGCGCACCTGCGCTTCCGCCGCCTCGCGATTGGCCGCTTCCTCGACGAGCCGCGCATTGGCCCGGGCAAGGGCATCGGCATTCTCGAGCGCGAGGTTCAGCCTCCGGCGCGCATCGCGGATGACAAAGGCGCCGAGCACTAGCAAGGCGATCGTCGCCGCCGCCAGCCCAGCCGTCAGCCATGCGGTCGCGCGGGCCGCCATGGCCTGACGCGTGGTGAGGAGTGCCTGCTCCTCGCGCGTCATGGTACCGACGATCTGGCGGGCGACGTCCATCAGCGCCTTGCCCCGCCGCAATCGCTCCAAGTCGATGCTGTTCGACGCGCGATTTTGGTAGAGCACGACCGACACGCGCAACAGCTCGAGCCGGGCGTCCGCGACATCTCGGAGCCGCGCCAGCCGCGCGCCTTGCACCGGATTGTCCGCGATCGCGCGCGCCAGGCTGGACATGTCTTCATCGAGATGGGCGAGCGCACTGTGATAGGGATCGAGGAAATCAGGGCTGCCGGTGAGCAGATAGCCGCGCTGGCCGGTCTCCGCGTCCTGCAGCCGCAACAGCACGGTGCGGACGCGATTTTCCACCTCAAGCGTGTGCCGCACCATCGTGGAAGCGCGTTGCTGGGCCGCGGTCAGCCAGATCGCCCCGACGACCAGCGCGATCACGATCGCGAAGCCGGCGAGGAGTCTCATGAACGTGGGATCGGCTCGCCGCCAGAATATCATCCCGTTCGAGTAATGAACCCGCACACGGGCGGCAAGGCGGCAGCGCGGGCCCGCGGACTGAATCGTCTTAACCCAGGTCAATCGTCCGGCCATGAAGACGCGCGCCGCGCCCGACATCGCCATCCAAATTGCCAAGCGCGGCCAAACGCGCGACAGGGCAGCCAGACAGGGGCCGTGCATGAAACCGCGACGATTGCAGGACAGGACGTACTTCGCGCTGCTGGCGGCGCTGATGCTGGCTGCGCTGGCCACCACCATGGCCGCCTATTGGCCCGGGCTGATGACCTGGGATGCGATCCGGCAATATGGCCAGGCGATAGACGGCGACTTCGACGACTGGCACCCCCCCGCGATGGAATGGCTGTGGCGCCAGCTGATGCCGATCCATGACGGGCCGGCGCCGATGCTGGTGCTGCAGCTGCTGTTCTACTGGAGCGGTTTTGCCGGGCTGGCCGCGTGGGCGCTGTCCCGGCAGCGGCGCGGGCTGGCCGCGGCGCTGGCGGCGTGCGGCCTGCTCCCGCTGGCAATGGCCCTGATGGGCGCGGTGCTGAAGGACTGCCTGATGGCGGCGCTGCTGGTCTGCGTGACCGCCGCGCTGTTCTGGAGTGACGGGGCGGCACGGCCGCGGCTGCGCATCGCGCTGCGCATCGCGGGGATCATATTGCTGCTCGCCGCGGCGACGCTGCGCTTCAATGCGTTCTGCGCCTGCCTGCCGCTGTTCGTCGCGCTGCTGCCGGCTAGCTGGACCAGGGGTCCGATCCGGCTCGCCGGATCCGCCATCATCGCGACCGCGCTGCTGATGGGGGCGATGCCGCTCGCCAACCGGCTGATCGGCGCCGAGAAGAGCGGCGTCGAGCTGTCGCTGGTGATCTTCGACCTGGGCGGCATCACCGAGCAGAGCGGCGTGAACCAGTTTCCCGAGATGGGCGTGATCGATCCGGTCGCGGCCAATCACCGCTGCTACACGCCGGTGAAGTGGGACAGCTATTCCTTCTGGGTCGATCCGCTGTGCCCGCTCGGCTTCGATCCGTTCCGCGCGGTGGTGCAGCAGCGGCACCTGAGCCCGTACCGCCTGTGGATCGGCGCGATCCTGGCGCATCCGATCGCCTATGCCGAGCACCGGCTGCGGCATTTCAACATCAACACGCGCTTCCTGGTGCATGACGAGATCGAACGGCCGGTGCAGATCGAATCCGCGCCGAACGACTGGCACTATGGCGTACGCCCGAGCGGGCTGCTGAGCGTGATCGACCGGCTGGCGACGCTGAGCGCGGCAACGCCGATCGGCTGGCCGATCACCTGGCTGGCGCTGGCGCTCGGCGCGCTGATCGCGAGCCCCTGGCTGCCCTCGCGCCGGCTGATCGTTCCACTGGCGCTCTCGGCCTTGCTCTACGGCCTCGGCTATGGCGTGTTCAGCGTGGCGGCGGAGCTGCGCTATCATCTGTGGACGATGATCGGCGGGCTGATCGCGAGCGTGCTGGTGGCGGGCGACCTCGCCGCCCTGCCCGCCACGCCGTGGCGACGGCTCGGCTGGGCCTATGCGCCCGCCGCGCTGGTGCTGGTGCTGGCGATCGCCTGGCGGGTGTAGCCGCCGGGGTATCCGAAGCCTTGATAAATCCCGGCGGCGCACGTAAAGGCGCGCTCGTCGAAACCGACCTTGTTCCTCGATCCGGAAAGGAGTGCTCCATGCGAACCGCAACTGCAAACAGCTCGATCACTCTCATCTTCCGCAGTGTTCAGGAACAAGTTGCATGGGCAAGCCCCGTAACGGCGATCACGATCGCCTGATTGATTTCCGCAGCCGCACGGCTGCGCCGGTTTTCGTCTTTCGCTGCAATGCCCCGGCACCGGGCCGGCGGCCGACCGCGCGTCTCGCCATCCTCGCTTGGGGGGAGGCTTGTCATGCGCGCTGACAGGATCGCGGCCAGCGTGGACCTCATCGCCTCGGCCGACAGCTGGATCGAGCAGGCGGCAATCGACCAGCTCCGCCAGACCGCTACGCTGGAAGGGATCGACCGAGTGGTCGGCCTGCCGGATCTCCATGCCGGGCGCGGCATCGCAGTGGGCGCTGCCTTCTGGTCGCGCACCCATGTGTTTCCGCATCTGGTCGGCAACGATATGGGCTGCGGGATGGGGCTGTGGGCGACCGGAACGGCCGTCCGCCGCTTCCGGCTCGATGCCGCCGACCGCAAGCTGCACGGGCTGGAGACGCCCTGGCCGGGCGACGCCGCGGCGCGATTGGCCGAGGCGGGGCTGTCGCCGACACTGCCGTGCGAGGCGCTCGGCAGCATCGGCGGCGGCAATCATTTCGCCGAGCTGCTCGCGGTCGATACCGTGCTCGACGTGCCCGGGCTCGCCACGCTCGGCATCGACCGGGGCTGCGTCCAGCTAATGGTGCATAGCGGTTCGCGCGGACTCGGCGACGCGATCCTCGAGCGACACCTCGCGCAGCGCAACGTGCAGTCGCTGCGTGCCGGCACCGAGGCCTGCGACGCCTATCTGGCCGAGCATCACGCGGCGCTGCGCTGGGCGATGCTCAACCGCGCGGTCATCGCCGAGCGCTTCTTCGAACGGCTCGGCATGAAGGGCAAGCGGGTGCTCGACATCTGCCACAACAGCGTGACGCCGTGGGACGGGGGCTGGCTGCACCGCAAGGGCGCAGCCCCGGCGGACAAGGGCGTGATCGTCGTGCCCGGATCGCGCGGCGACCTGACCTGGCTGGTGCGGCCGCGGCCCGAGCATGCCGATCGCGCACTGCAATCGCTGGCGCACGGCGCGGGGCGGAAATGGAGCCGGAGCGAGGCGCGCGCGAAGCTCGACCGGCGCTTCGGCATCGCCGATCTCGAGCGCACCAGGCTGGGCAGCCGCGTGATCTGCGAGGATCGCGCGCTGATCTACGAGGAGGCGCCGCAAGCGTACAAGGATATCACCCAGGTGATCAGCGATCTCGATGCCGCCGGGCTGATCGAGGTGATCGCGACGCTGCGCCCGCTCATCACCTACAAGACGCGACGCACATGAGCGAGATCATCCTGCACCTCTCGGCCGGGCAGGGGCCGGCGGAATGCGAGTGGGTGGTGGCGCACCTTGCCGCCGCATTCTGCCGGGAAGCGGCGATGGCGGGTGTCGCCTGCGCGCCGGTCGAGCCGCTTTCCGGGCCATGCCCCTCGATCCTGCTGCGCCTGTCCGGCGCGGGCAGCGATGGCTTCGCAACGGCGCGGACGGGCACGATCCGCTGGATCGGCACCAGCCCGCTTCGCCCGACGCACAAGCGGAAGAACTGGTTCGTCGGGGTGGCGCGCGTGCCGGAGCCGGAAGACGTGCCCGACTTCCGCGAGACGGACATCATCTACCAGACGCTCCGGGCCTCGGGACCGGGCGGCCAGCACGTCAACACCACCGACAGCGCGGTGCGCGCGACGCACGGGCCGACCGGGCTGGCCACGGTTTCGCAGGAGCAGCGCTCGCAATTCGCCAACCGGAAGATCGCACGACTGAAGCTGGCGATGCTGTTCGAAGCGCTGCGCCGCGAGGGAATGGCAGGCGGCAAGCGGGCGCTGTGGCAGCAGAACCGGGAGCTGGAGCGCGGCAACGCGGTGCGGGTTTACGAGGGAGTGGCGTTTGCGCCGCGATAGGCCGCTTCGGGCGCAAATTGCCAACGGCGCGCAAACGCGCAACACTCCCGGCAAAAGAACAGGGAGAGCGCGTTGGTCTATCTCTTGGGGGGCTGGCAGAGCGACTTCGCGCGGAACTGGAGCCGCGAGGGGATCGATATCGCGGATGCCTTTGCCGACACGGTGAAGCATGGGCTCGCGGCGGCCGCGCTCGATGCGGGCGAGATCGAGACGGGGCATGTCGGCAATTTCACCGCCGAACTGTTCGCGGGGCAGGGATTGCTCGGCGGGTTCTTCGGGCTGGTCGACCCCGCCTGGGACGGCCTGCCCACCGCCCGGCACGAGGCGGCGTGCGCGTCGGGCAGCGTCGCGCTGTTGGCGGCGACGGCGGAGATCGAGGCGGGACGCTACGACCTCGCCTGTGTCGTCGGGATCGAGCAGATGCGCAACGTGCCCGGCAGGATCGCCGCACAGCATCTCGGCGCGGCGGCGTGGAACGGACATGAATATGGCGATGCGGAATTCGTCTGGCCGCGCGTCTTTTCCGATCTCGCGGCGGAATATGACCGGCGGCACGGCCTGCGCTACGCCCATCTGATGCGCATCGCCGAGATCAATTTCGGCAACGCGAAGCGCAATCCCAATGCGCAGACGCGCGGGCATCTCTTCTCGCCGGCCAGCTTCACCGAAGACGATGCGGCCAACCCGGTGGTCGAGGGGCGGACGCGCAAGATGGACTGCGGACAGGTTACCGACGGCGCCGCGGTGCTGTTCCTCGCTTCGCCGGCGCGCGCGGCCGACTATGCCCGCAAGCGCGGCGTGCCGCTGGAGAGCCTCGCCCGGATCAGCGGCTGGGGGCATCGCTCGGCGCCGATCCCCTATGCGGCCAAGGTGAAGGCAAGCGCCGACGGGCGCTATGTCTTCCCGCAGGTGCGGCGCGCGATCCTCGACGCCCGGGCGCGGGCCGGGGTGCCGGAGGTGGCGGTGATCGACGCGATCGAGACGCATGACTGCTTCACCGCCACCGAATATATGGCGATCGACCATCTCGGCCTGACCGAGCCGGGAGAGTCCTGGCGGGCGATCGAGGACGGGTCGATCGAGCTTGGCGGGCGGCTGCCGGTCAATCCGTCCGGCGGCTTGATCGGGCTCGGCCATCCGGTCGGCGCGACGGGGGTGCGGATGCTGCTCGATGCAGTGAAGCAGGTGACGGGAAGCGCGGGCGCCTATCAGGTCGAGGGCGCGCGGCGCGTGCAGACGCTCAATATCGGCGGATCGACCACCACCACCGTGAGCTTCATCGTGGAAAGGGATGCGGCATGAGTGTGATTGCGCTGCTGGAAACCAACGCGATACTGCTGGTGGCGCTGTTCCTGCTGCTGTGGCTGATCTGCCTGGAGACGCGCGACGTGACGCCGATCGACAGCATGTGGGCGTTCGGCATGGTGTTCCTCGCTGCGGCGAGCTTCGCCCAGACCGGTGGCGAGCCGGGGCGCAAGGCGCTGCTGCTTGGACTGTGCACGCTCTGGGGCGTGCGGCTCGGCCTGTATCTCTTGTGGCGCTGGCGCAGCCATGGAGCCGACCTGCGCTACAAGCGGATGTTCGCCAAGGCCAAGGAATCCAAGGGCTGGGGCTTCGCCACGGCCTCGCTACTGCTGGTCTTCGCGACCCAGGCACCGCTGCTGTTCGTGGTCTGCCTGCCCGTGCAGCTCGGACAGATCGATGCCGTCCCGCCGGTCGGGATCCTGGGCGTGGCGGGGGCGGCCGTCGCGCTGGTCGGGATCGCCTTCGAGAGCATCGGCGACTGGCAACTCGTGCGTTTCCGGCGCAACCCCGCAAATGCCGGCAAGGTGCTCATGACGGGACTGTGGCGCTATACGCGACATCCCAATTATTTCGGCGACGCCTGCACCTGGTGGGGGCTGTACCTGATCGCCGCCGAGAGCGGGACGGGGCTCTGGGCGCTGCCCGGGCCGGCACTGCTCACCTGGACGCTGATGAAATGGTCGGGCGCGCCGACGATCGAGGGGCGGCTGCGACGCAAGAAGCCGGGCTATGCCGATTATGTGCGGCGGACATCAGGCTTTCTGCCGTGGTGGCCCAAGCCGTGATTCCAGCACCCATCCGGGCGCGCGGAAGCGCATGGCGCGGACAAGCCATGCGGCCGAACCGTCGCCGCACCCCTCCCTCTCCCACCGAGAGAGGGAGGTCCTATCGACGCAGCGCGGCGCGATCCGCCCAGTGCGCGTGCGTGCCGCTGCAGATCTTGTGCGGCAGCGCGATGCGGCAGACCGGGCCATCGGAGAACCGCTTGCAATCGATCAGCACGCATTCCGACGTGCCGCGATTCTCGTCAGTGATGAAGCTCACCAGATAGCCGTCATCCTCGTCCACCGCGTTCGTGCGCGGGGCGAAGGGGGCTTCGCTCGCGTAGCGGCCTTCCGGCAGCCTCACCTCCCAGGATTCGCCGGTCTCCAGATCATGCTTGACGAAGCCGTTGAACAGGAACCAGCCGGGCTTCGCCGTGGTCGAATAGATGTAGCGGTGCTTTCGCCCCGCGACGCGCTGGTCGATCATGCCGAATTCGAGGAGGCGTTCGTCGAGCCGTTCCTCGCGCGTCGTTCCGTCCACAAGATTGAAGCGCCAGCGGTGGAGCCTGGGGCGGAAGCTGTGCTCGTCGACATAGGCCATGAGATGGCCGTAGCCATCGGCATTCTCGAGCGGGGCGGGCGTGGGATCCTCCTGGAAATAGCCGTCCATCACCACCTCGTCGCCTTCTTCATAGGCATTGAGGAAATGCAGCACATAGGTGGGCGCCGCCTCGAACCAGCGAATCTCGTCCGGGCTGCCATGCCGCGGGATCAGGCCGAAGCGGGCCGGCAGCCCCTCATGCAGGCGTGCGGCATGGATGTCGCGCTTGAGCAGTTCGGCGTCCCAGAAGACAGGCAGGTCGTTCACGATCGACCAATGCTCGCTGAACGTCATGTCGTGCGGCAGCCTCGGCCCGGGGAGCGGCACCGGGATGTAATGGACCAGCTTTCCGGCGCGATCCACCACGCCATAGTGCATGAACGGCGCGTGCTTCGAATAGTTGAAGAACAGCAATTCGCCGGTGCGCTCATCGACCTTGGGATGGGCCGAGATGCCGTCGAGCGGCACCCAGGGCGCGATCCCTTCCTGCTCCAGCGTTTCGGGATCGAGCATATAGGCCTCGCCACACTGATAGAAGGTCGAGAGCGCCTTGCCTGCATGGACGATGACGTCAGTGCTGCTGTTGTCCTTGAGCGACCCGTGCGCACCGAAGCCGGGACGTTTCGAGGTGCCGGGGCGGTCGGCAAGGCCGCCCCAGAGCGAGCCGCCCGCCTCCTGCTCGGCCTGGAAGCAGCGGGTGCGCACGAAGCGGTTGCGATAGTTCGCCGTGCCGCCGCGGAAATCGATCTGGTGGATCATCCCGTCGCCGTCGAACGGGTGATAGCGGCCGAGCGGCTGATGCACCTGGTTTTCGGTATTGCGCAGATAGACGCCGTCGATGTCGCCCGGGATCGCGCCCTCGATCACCGCGAGATCGAGCGCCGTCACCTCCTCGTGCAGCGGCGTCCAGGCACCATTGAGATAGGGGTGGTTGCTCGGGCGGAGCGAGGCGGGAACGGGCGTGCGGTCGAGGATCTGCATCGGATCGTCCTGGCAGTTTCAGTACACTGCATAGGCCCGGTCAGGCTGATCAGCCAACACCCGGCTAGAGGCGCCCCACGAGGTCGCTCAGCAGTGGGCGCAGACGGCGCAGTTCAGCGCGGTGCGCAGCCGAGAGGGAGGCGAGCAGCGCATCGCCGCGCCCGGGGCCGGACGCGTGATCGGTATCATCGCGCGGCGTGATCTGCTGCAGCCGCGCGCCCATTCGCTGCGGGGCGAGCGACACCGATAAGGCCGGGCCCCGCCTTCAGCAGATCAGCGAGCGAATAGCCGTCGAGCACTGCCAGGAACGCGCGGGAGGCCTCGCCCAGCGCACCCTGCAGCCCGCAGCGCTGCGCGATCACGCAGGTCGTGCAGTCGGCCAGCTCGAAATCGCCCTCCACCAGCCGCACGACCGCGCCCAGATTGATCTCCGCCGCCGGGCGCGCGAGCCGCAGGCCGCCGAGGCGACCGCGCGCGCTCGCGAGATACCCGGTCTTGCCGAGGCCGTGGACGACTTTCATCAGATGGTTCTTCGAGATGGCATAGGCGCTCGCCATCTCCGATATCGAACATAGCCGGTCCGGCCGCTCGGCGAGATAGAGCAGCACGCGAAGCGCGTAATCAGTGTAGCGCCGGAGCCGCATGACGAGACCCAACGATTTCGGGCGACGCCGGGCAATCCGTATCTATCCGTACTGCGATGGCGCACCGGCAACGATAGATGTATCGGATATACATGATTGGAGCTGGCATCGTGCCGCAGGACACCGACATCACCGAGGAAAGCCTTCGCCGGCTGATCGACCGCTTCTACGACCGGGTGCGGGCCGACGCGCTGATCGGGCCCCTGTTCAACCAGGCGATCACTGACTGGCCGCACCATTTGGAAAAGCTCGCCGCCTTCTGGTCTTCGGTGATGCTGACCAGCGGGCGCTACAAGGGCCAGCCAGTGCCGGCGCATGTCAGGCACCGCGACGCGATCTCGCCCGGCATGTTCGATCGCTGGCTCGCGCTCTGGCGACAGACCACCGACGAAATGATGAATCCGCCGGCCGCGGCGGCCCTGCAGGCCAAGGCCGCCCGCATCGCCGAGAGCCTGAGCCTCGCGCTGTTCTTCACCCTTCCCACCCCGGCGCAACCCGGTCACGCGCCGGGCTGAGCGGCGGGTGGCCGATCTGCGCGCGACCCGATAGGCTGGCGCCATGCTGAAACGATTCGCCGCCCTCGCCCTGTTCTGCCTCGGTATCGCCGCCGCCGCGGCGCAGACCGCGACACCCGCAGCCCAGATGCAGCCACCCGCCACCGTCCGCGTCGTGCTGACGACGAGCGAGGGGCCGATCACGCTGGAACTGGAGAAGCAGCGCGCGCCGGCGACGACCGCGAACTTCCTGCATTATGTCGACACCAGGCGGTTCGACGGCATTGCCTTCTACCGCGCGATGAAGCTCGCACCCGGCTTCGGGCTGATCCAGGGCGGTTTGCGCAACGATCCAAAGAAGACCTTTCCGCCGGTGGCGCACGAACCCACCACGCAGACCGGGCTTTCCAACACCGACGGCGTGATCTCGATGGCGCGCGACAAGCCGGGCAGCGCGACCGCCGACTTCTTCATCGCGATCGGCGATCTTTCCTCGCTCGATGCGAAACCCGACAAGCCCGGGGACAATGTCGGGTTCGCCGCCTTCGGCCATGTCGTGGACGGCATGGATATCGTCCGCCGTATCGCCGACGCGCCGACCTCTCCCACCGCGGGTGAGGGCGCGATGAAAGGGCAGATGCTCGCGCCGACGATCAAGATCCTCACGGCGCGACGGGTGCCCTGAGCCGATTGCGGACGGGCGCCACTCATCGCCGGTTCAGCATCGATCTGCTATGCAGACCTTCATACCCCAAGATAGCGAGGCTCCCGTCATGCGTGTCCTGTCTTCCCTTCTTCTCGGCGCCGCGCTGTTCGGCATCGGTGCCGCCGCGACGGCCGCGCCCAGCGACACCAGCAAATCCGAGGCGAAGCTCGCCAAGGCCCTTGAGGGCCGGGTGGCGGGCAAGCCGGTGAGCTGCATCAATTTGCGCGACATTACGTCGAGCGAGATCTTCGACGGCGTGGCGATCCTGTACCGGGTCGGGGGTGGCCGCATCTATGTGAACCGGCCGCGCATTGCGCCCGAATCGCTCGACAGCGACGATATCCTGGTGACCAAGACCTATAGTTCGCAGCTGTGCAGCCTCGATACGGTCAACCTGGTCGACCGGGGATCGCGCTTCCAGCGTGGCTTTGTCGGCCTTGGCGACTTCGTTCCCTATACCAAGGCGCCGAAGAACTGACACGTCGGGCGGCGGAATATCCCTTCGGGCTTGTACCGCCGCCCGCAATAGACCACGGTCGCCCGCGATGCCGGGCGGTACAGGCTGATGAGCTGACCGAGGCGGCGGGGAACGCGAATGTTCCCCCGATTCCTACGCCTTGTCCGGAGCCTGCCATGTCGAGAATTCCCGTTCGCCCATTCCTCGTTGCCAAGGATGAGGAAGGCGCCTTCCGCGTGACGGTGCGTACGACCCGCTATAATTCGCAGGGCTATCCGCTCGTGTCGGCCGAACTGCTCGCCGACACGTTCAAGACGCAGACTGCGGCCAAGGCCTATGTCCGCGAGCAATATCGCGCGGAGCCGGGCGACATCGCCACCAAATAGGCCGCCCCGGCCCAGCGTTACAAGAGTTTACCAACCCGAAACCCCGCAGCGGCTACAGACGCGCAAGAACGATTCCGCTGCGGAACCAGTACCGTGGCGCCTCGTTCGGGACGTGTGCGGCGGGCATCCCCCGCCGCGCGCTGCAAAGGGGAGAATCATGGCCATGGCGCTGCGCAGCTACCGGATTCTCGGCGCGATGCTGTTCGCCGCCTCGCTCTTCGCGCTGGTGCTGGCGGCGCCGCGCGAAGCCGCGATCGCCGGCGGCCTTGTCGGGGCACCGACCCTGCTGCTGTTCCTTGCGACGCGGGCCAGGATCGCGCTCACCGGGCTGATCCTGATGACGCTGACCACCTTCGGCTGCGCCCTGTTCAGCGCCCTGTTGCTGCGCGACGTCGCGCTGCTCGGGGTGAGCGTGCTGCAGATCCTGGCGCTGATGCTGCTGGACGGGCGCGAGCACTCGAACTGGCTCGCCCGGGAAATCGGCGCGGATCGTCTTGCCGTCTAGACCGGCGACGGTTTCCAACCGCCTTCGGGCGCCCCATATCCGGGGACGATGCCTATCCGCCCCAGCCCGACACGCCTGATGGCAGGCCCGCTCGGTCGCACCGCGCAACGCGCGATCGTCGGGCGCGTGCGCGCCCTGTTCAACGACACCGCCCGGGGCCAGACGCCGGTCGTCCGCTCCGACGCCGCGCTCTACCCGCCGGATTCGATCGCCTGGCGCGTTCATGGCGATGTGACGACGATGATGGTCGGCGGCGTCGCCGCGTTGCTGCTCCAGATGCTCCATCCCGCCGTGCTGGGTGGCGTGTGGGACCATTCCGAATTCCGCGAGGACATGCTGGGCCGGTTGCGTCGTACCGCGCGCTTCATGGCGGTGACTACCTTCGCGGCCCGGGGCGAGGCCGAGGCTGCGATCGCGCGGGTGCGCACGATCCATGACGGCATCCGGGGAACGCTGCCGGACGGAACCGTCTACGGCGCGGGCGATCCGCGCCTGCTCGCCTGGGTCCATGTCGCCGGCGCGACGAGCTTTCTCGATGGCTGGATTCGTTATGGCGAGCCGCGCATGTCGATCGCCGACCAGGATCGCTATTTCGCCGAGGCGGCGCTCGTCGCGGCCGCGCTGGGCGCCGATCCGATCCCCACGACGCGGCGCGAGGCGATGCTGCTGATCGAGGCGATGCGCCCCGGCCTGGTCAGCAACGAACGCTCGCGCGAGGTGGCCCGGCTGGTCCTCGCACCACGCACGGGCAATCCGGGTGCCGCGGCGATCCAGGCGGCAGTGTTCCAGTCTGCGGTGGACCTGCTGCCCGACTGGGCCCGCCGGATGCATGGACTGAAGGCATCCGGCTTCAGTCGCCCCCTCATTCATGCGGGCACTTTCGGGCTTGCCGAGACGCTGCGCTGGGCGTTCCGCGCCCCGGACTGAACGGGCGCGCCGCAACCTGACGCCAACGGGCACTTGAATCCTATATCATATCGGGTAATCACTCGCCCCAATGAAAATAACCAGGAGAGCAGCGATGTCGACATGGGTGAAACTGGCCGCGGCCCTTGCCGTGCTGGGCGCGGCGCCTGCCCTTGCCGCGGAGCGCTCGCCCGAGCAGGTCGTGAAGGACCATGTCGCCTCGATGAAGACCGCCGATGTCGATGCGGTGATGGCCGATTATGCCGATGACACGGTGGTGATCACGCCGCCCGGCCTCGTCCCGACCCAACAGCCCGCGGCCGGGCCGGGCGTCTATTCAGGCAAGGCGAATGCGCGCAAGGTATTCGTCGTGCTCACGGGCAAGGACAGCATCGGCGGTATCCGCGCGATGGAGACGACCGTCGAGCCGCTGGGCGCCGATGTCGCACTGCTCCACTGGATGCAGTTCCGCGGTACGCCGCAGCAGGTCTCGGGTATCGACGTGTTCGTGGTGCGCGGCGGCAAGATCGCCGTGCAGGACATCATCCTCGACACTGCCAAACCCTGACGCGCCTCCACCGGGCAATGCAACGTGCGGCGCCCACCGGAAATGGCGCCAGCGCCACGCAGCGATGTCGCGTTGTTCCTCGGGCATTGCCTGGGCTTAGGAACCGCATGCGGCCTCCACCGCGCGGGCGACCCGGCGGCCGAGCGTCACGTGGTCACCGGTAGCCCATCAACGCCGCGACGGCCGCAGTGACGGTCTTGAAGGTGTTGATCACGATTTTCTCCTGTCGGATCGCGGCGCGAATGGTCACGCCGGATGCAGGGAAACTGCCCGTCGGCAGCACGTCGCGGGAGGATGAGGAGCCGATCACCTGCCGATTAAATGCCGATGAAATACCGACATCCGAACAGCGGCGACCTCTCCCGCCGCACGCGTGAAGATGATCCGCCCACGATTATCGCGACGCGCGCTGCATTTCCTCCAGACCATGATATAGCTCCGGCAACGAAGCGAAGTTGTTGGTCGATGGGACTGGAGGGGGCCCTGCTCGAAACGTGATCGATAGTCGAAACAATACTGATCCCGCTTGGATGGCGACGGCCATCGCCTATGCGGTGCTGCTGATAGCATTGCTGGTCTTGTTGGGCTGGAGTATCGGCTCGACGCGGCTGACCTCCGGCGTACCGCATTGGATTGCCGTGCAGCCGATGACGGCGGTGGGCCTCATCTTCGGCGCGATCGCGCTGGCGGCGCTGGCGGGGGACCGGCCGGTGCCGCTGCGCCTGGCGAGCCTGGCGCTCGGCCTGATCGGCTGTGGCTCGCTGCTTTCCTACGCGCTCGGCATCGACCTGTCGCTGGATCTCGTGATGTTCCGCGACGCGGTGCTCGCACAGCAACCATTGCCGATCGAACCCGGTCGTTCCAGCATCCCGACCTGCCTGCTGTTCGTGGCGCTAGGGGTGGCGCTGCCGCTGGCACCCTTGCAGTCGCGACACGCGCGCGCCATCGCGGTTGCCCTCGCGACCTTGGGCGTCGCGGTGGCCGGCCTGGCGCTGCTCGCGACGATCCTGCTCGACGGCGATCCGCAGCAATTGCTGCCGAAAGTGCTTGCGACCGGGATTCTTTCGGCCAGTTCGCTGGCCGCGCTGTGCATCGGGGTGCTGATCCTGCGACGCGACACCGGATGGGTGCGAAGCCTGAGCGCGGACGATCAATCGGCAAGGCTGGCGCTCCGCCTGTTGCCGATCGCGATCACTCCGGTCATCGCCGCCTTCATCGCTGACATCGGCGTCCGCACCCACCTGTACAGTCGCGACGTCCGCATGTTGCTGATCGTCGAATTGAGCGTGATCGCGCTCCTCCTCCTTGCCTTCCGCACGATCCAATGGGTACGCGGCGAACGGGCCGCCCGCGACAGCCTGGCCCGCGCGCTCGACCTGTCCTCGACCTTCGTCCGCAGGCTCGATGGCTGCATCGAGCATTGGCCCCGCGGCTGCGAGGCGCTGTACGGATGGGATGCCGCTCAAGCTGTCGGCAGCACATCGTACGATCTACTGAAGACCGAATTTCCCGAAAGCCTCGAGGCGATCCAGGTTGCCTTGCAGCGTAACGGCGAATGGGCCGGGGAACTGCGCCACATGACGCGACGGGGCACCCCGCTTTGGGTAGCCGCGCATTGGGTGCTCGAGGGCAACCTCCTCGACGGCACGGCACGGGTCGTCGAGACCGCCACCGATATCACCGAACTCAAGCGCGCCGCCGACGCCCTGCACGAAATCCAGGACAGGCTCGGCCAGGCGGTGGCCGGCTTCGAACTCGGCCTGATCGAGTTCGACTTTACCGGCACCCGCTATTCCTTCTCGGCTCAAATGGAGCGGATGGTGGGCCTGCGGCCCGGCGATCTGGACATCGAGACCTGGCGCACGCTGATCGACCCGGACGATTATGCGCAGGCACGGATAGACATGGCCAGCGAGACCGCCGCGGGCGCTGCCCAGGCCTCCTTTTCGATGCGGGTACGCCATGCAGACGGATCGATCCGCAACCTGCAGGGGGTGAGGCGCTATCGCTACAGCGAGGATGGGTCGCCGGAACGCGGCGTCGCGATCTTCAAGGACGTGACCGACCAGGTCCGCGATCGATCCGAGATGGAGGCGCGCGGCATCCGGCTGCTGGCGCTCCAGGCCGAACTGACCCATATCTCCCGTGTCAGCGCGATGAGCGAGTTGGCGACCGACCTTGCCCATGAACTGAACCAGCCGCTGAGCGCGACCGCCAATTTCCTGGCGAGCGCCCGCATGCTGATCGAGCGCGGCGAAAGCGGCGACCGTGTGCTCGATCTGCTGCGGCTGGGCGAGGAGCAGACACTGCGATCAGGCGAGATTATCCGGCGGCTGCGCGATTTCCTGACCAAGCGCGATGGCGACATCCTGGCGGAGTCGCTCGATCACGTCGTGCGCGAGGCAGTCGACCTGGTGCTGTTCGGGGCCGCCCAGGCCGATACCAGGCTGACATATCGGCTCGATCCGGCGGCGGACAGGATCTTCGTCGATCGCATCCAGGTCCAGCAGGTTCTGGTCAACCTGCTCCGCAATGCCGTCGACGCGATGCGCGACCGCGTCGCAGACTCGCGCGAGATCATCATCGGGTCCCGGCCCATGGAGGACGACATGGTCGAGATTTCCGTGGCCGACAACGGTCCCGGCCTGCCGGACGAGCTGGCCGAACAGCTTTATTCCCGTTTCGCCTCGACCAAGGGCGAAAGCTCGATGGGCGTCGGCCTCTCCATTTCACGCCGGATCGTCGAAGCGCATGGCGGCAAGCTCACGGCAGAGAATCGCCCGGAGGGGGGCGCGATCTTCCGCTTCACCGTACCGGTACCCCACCCGGAACAGGCGGAAGGTTGAGACCGACCCGTCAGGGCTTGCCGTTGGCGCCGGGCGTGGGGCTTGGCACTGGCGTCGGCGTCGGCGTCGGAGCAGACACCGACTGCGGGGCAGGTGGCGCCGTCATCGTGTTCGGGGCAGACGCAGCGTCCGATGGTGGTCGTTGCCGGCCGCCCTGCTGGTCGAATGTGCCCTGCGGAATAGCCGGCACATAGGAACCGGGCCTGGCGGGGGGGCCGGATTCACCCGGATAGCCGCCGGGCGGGAAGATGCGCCCGCGTGGCGGGTTGGTCTCGCCGGGATAGGCGGGCAGGCCCGCCTGTTCCGGCGCGAAGCCGAAGCGTGGCGCGAGCGACGGAAAGATCAGTGCCTGGAGCTGCAACAGCCCGCGCGGCGACAGCACGAAGGGCCCGATCGGCGCTGCACCGGGGCGCGGTACATAGACCGCGCGCATCGGCCGATCGATCGTGACGGTGCGATTGCCGGCGGTGACATCGATCACCCCGGGCACCACCCTGCCCTGCGCGCTACGCCCGGGACCGCGCAGCACGACCAGCGAGGCCGTGGCGGGATCGCTGCGGACATTGGGGCCGACCCCAGGTTCGCCCGCAGCGATCCGCACCGCTTCCTCGCCGACCACCCCGTCCAGAATCGTGCCGCGAATGCCGATCGTGGCGACCGGCGTCCGGATCGCCGAACTCCCGCGCGCATCCGGCCGGCCCGACATGAAGCGGAACGCGCCCTTCACCACCGACGCGCCCATCGCCCGCGTGCCGCGATCGGGATCATAGACGTAGCGATCGATCGTCAGCCGCGCATTGGCCCCGACCGTGAATACCGACTTGTCGAGCAACAGCACCTGAAGCTGGCTACGCCCGCCGGTCTGCACCTCGTCGGCGAGGGCGACGCGCTGCCGCACCACGGCGGTATGCGCGGTGGCAGCGCCGGCGCTGCGGATACGCACATTGTTGAGCACGGCCGAATTGATGCCGATCACCTGCGGCGCGCCAGCCGCAATGCCGGCACCGGCGAGGGACAGTGCCGCCGCCGCGATCAACAGGCGTGCGCGCCGGCCGCGTGGTGCGAAGCGCCTCATCTCACCCTCCCCTTCCGGGCCGCGGCAGCGGACCGCAGGCCGCAGTGACTTCGGCCCAGTCGCGCCCCGCCACCGGCCGTTCGAGCGCGCCGAGTTCGGCCCGGGCGCCGTCGCGATCATCGAGCCGGCACAACAGACTCGCATGGAGCATCAGCGCGCCATCGGCATCGGCATGGCCGATCAGCACGCGCTCGAGCGTCGCCAGCGCCCCCATCAAGTCGCCATCGCCGATCTGCCGTCGGGCAAGCGCCATCCCCGGGGCGACCTGCGCCGATGCCTGGGACAGGCCGTCGAGAGCGGCAGCGGGATCGGCCTGGGCAAAGGCCGGTGCGCCGAGGCCGAGGGCGCAGGCGGCAGCAGCCCAATGAGACAGCACGCGAGATCGGATCGCCATCGGCCTGCCTTCCGCAGATCGCCACCCTCGTTTCGGAGGCGGCGAGACG
>Ga0255338_1000896_pt1 | contig 70086 bp, 69 predicted proteins | sample MeOH1_35cm_T4_19_FD_203715 | JGI IMG/M metagenome (GOLD analysis project Ga0255338, IMG submission 203715) | Sandy soil microbial communities from University of British Columbia, Vancouver, Canada - MeOH1_35cm_T4_195 | ecosystem: Engineered > Artificial ecosystem > Sand microcosm > Unclassified ... | reverse complement strand
GGGGATATACATATGGGTATGGGAAACATGCAAAAGATGATGAAGCAGGTTCAAAAGATGCAGGCCGACATGGCGAAGATGCAGGAGGAGCTGGGTACAAGACTGGTGGAGACTACCGCTGGGGGTGGGGCCATCAAGGTGGTTGCAAACGGTAAACAAGAAGTGGTGGAAATCAAGATAAACCCCGAAGTTATCGACCCGACTGACCCAGAGATGCTGGAGGACTTGATTACTGCTGCAGTCAATGAAGCTTTGCGTAAATCCCAGGAGATGGTGAGCAAGGAAATGGGCAAGCTCACCGGTGGGCTGAACATCCCAGGGATGTTCTAAATGCGCTATTACGCTGAGCCTCTGGCCAAATTGATCGAAGAATTGTCGAAACTACCTGGCATAGGACCAAAGACTGCCCAGCGCTTGGCCTTTTTTATCTTGAACAGCCAGCCTGAGGTGTCCAGTGGATTGGCCCAGGCAATTATATCCGCTAAAGAGAAGATTCGGTACTGTGAGGTTTGCAGTAACCTTACGGACCATAGTCCGTGTAATATTTGTGTGGACGCTAATCGCAACCGTACTGTTATTTGTGTTGTGGAGCAGCCCCAGGATGTGGTCGCTTTTGAAAAGACCAAGGAGTACAAAGGTTTATATCATGTGCTTCACGGCGCGATCTCGCCTATGGATGGAATTGGTCCGGATCAGCTTAAGCTTAAGGATCTCCTTCCTCGCCTGGAAAACGTGCGGGAAGTGGTGGTTGCTACCAACCCGAACATTGAAGGGGAGGCGACGGCCATGTACCTGGCCAGGCTGCTTAAGCCCTTGGGGGTAAAGGTAACCCGGATTGCGCATGGTTTACCGGTTGGCGGAGATCTCGAGTATGCTGATGAAATGACCTTACTCAAGGCCTTTGAGGGTCGTCGCGAGATGTAATGGGGCGTGCTGCGCTCCATTTTCGCGTTTCTGGTAATATTTCCTAATCCTCTCCCATAAATCTTTATTAGGGCGGTACAAGCGCTTTGAGAAAAGAGGGAGAAGTAAATGGGTGTAACCCTTTTGTTCATAGTTGTTACAGTCGGGCTGATAATCCTGATCTCCGGAAAGCTTTTGCTGCAGCCTGGTAAGTTAGCTGCTAGATTGGCGCTAAATTCTGTATTGGGACTTTTGCTGCTTTGGTTAGTAAACTTTGCCGGGGGATACGTCGGCTTTAGGATACCAATAAATATTATTACTGTGGTTACGGCAGGCTGCCTGGGAATTCCAGGTTTAGGCATACTTGCATTTCTAGAATTTTTAATAGGTATTTAACTTTCTTGAATGTGAAATTATACTATAATAATAGCATTGCGGCTTGACTTATTAAAATCGCTCAGAGTATACTTAAAAAGGTGAAAAACCTGTTGATCATCCGGGTTTTCACCTTTTTGTTATAGTTGTGTATATTTAACCTACAAAGCAAACGGGAGGGATATTAATGGTCAAAATGAAAACTATGGATGGCAATGAGGCGGCAGCTTTAGCATCCTATGCCTTTACTGAGGTTGCAGCTATTTTCCCAATCACTCCATCTTCCCCTATGGCTGAATTCGTAGACGAGTGGGCAGCTCACGGCAAGTTAAATCTCTTTGGTCAGCCTGTGCGAATTGCAGAGATGCAGTCGGAAGGTGGAGCTGCCGGTGCGGTACACGGTTCCTTGCAGGCAGGGGCGCTCACAACTACGTACACTGCTTCGCAGGGTTTGCTGCTAATGATCCCCAACATGTACAAAATGGCCGGGGAATTGCTGCCATGTGTATTCCATGTTTCCGCCCGTGCTTTAGCAGCTCACGCTCTATCAATTTTCGGAGACCATCAAGATGTAATGGCAGTTAGACAAACTGGGTTTGCACTCCTAGCTTCTTCCAGTGTGCAGGAGGCTCTCGATTTCGGTTTTGTTTCTCACCTTTCTGCGATTAAATCGCGTGTTCCCTTCCTGCATTTCTTTGACGGGTTTAGAACTTCCCATGAAATTCAGAAGATCGAGCTTATCGATTACGACGATATCAGTAAACTGATTGATGTTGACAGCTTGAATGAGTTTAAGGCCAGGGCTCTCAATCCTGAACATCCTGTCTTGAGGGGAACCGCTCAAAACCCGGATATATACTTCCAGGAGAGAGAAGCTTCCAACAGCTTTTATGAAGCTGTGCCTGATATAGTGGAAAACTACCTGCAAGAGATCAAGAAACTTACGGGCAGGGAATATCATCCCTTCGATTATTACGGAGCTCCTGATGCTGAAAATGTTATTGTGGCCATGGGCTCTGTCTGTGACACCATTGAAGAAACTGTGGATTACCTGATGGGCAAAGGAGAAAAGGTTGGTGTTATCAAAGTTCACCTCTACAGACCTTTCTCTGCTAAATACTTCTTCAATGTATTGCCCAAGACTGTTCAGAGAATTGCCGTGCTCGACCGAACCAAAGAGCCGGGTTCACTCGGTGAACCTCTGTATCTGGACATCAACCAGATGTTTTACAAGAGTGACCTGAAACCAACAATTGTAGGCGGCCGCTATGGCCTGGGTTCCAAGGATGTAACTCCTTCCCAGATTCTGGCCGTGATAAACAACCTTAAACAGGATAATCCAAAAGACGGCTTTACCATCGGGATTGTTGACGATGTTACCCATACTTCCCTGCCGGTGGGCGAAAACATTCAGACCTCACCTGAGGGGACTATCAGCTGCCAGTTCTGGGGACTTGGTTCAGACGGTACTGTGGGAGCGAATAAACAAGCAATTAAAATCATTGGGGATAACACCAATCTCTATGCTCAGGCGTATTTCCATTACGACAGCAAGAAGTCCGGGGGGGCCACCGTTTCTCACCTGAGGTTTGGCAAGAAACAGATTAAATCCCCCTATCTGATAAACCACGCTGACTATGTGGCCTGCCATAATACTGCATATGTTAACCAGTATGATCTGGTAAAAAGCTTAAAGAAAAACGGCACCTTCGTTTTGAACTGTCCCTGGACTGCCCAGGAGCTGGAAGAGAAGCTGCCTGCTTCGCTTAAACGCTACATTGCCAAGAATAATATCAAATTCTATATTATCGATGCCGTAGGTATCGCCCGCTCAATTGGGTTGGGCGGCATGATCAACATGATCATGCAGTCTGCCTTCTTCAAGCTGGCCAATGTGATTCCGGTTGAGGACGCTATTGCCCAGCTCAAAGAATCTGTGGTAAAATCCTACGGCAAAAAGGGTCAGCACATTGTTGACATGAATAACCAGGCTATTGACAAGGGTATTGAAGCCTTGGTTAAAGTTGAGGTCCCGTCCGCTTGGGCAGAGGCTAAAGATCAGGAAGCTGCAGGCAAACTCGAGCCCGACTTCATTAAGAACATTTTGCGTCCCATGTCCCGCCTGGATGGGGATAGTCTCCCGGTCAGTGCGTTTAAGGGAATGGAAGACGGTACTCTGCCGTTGGGTACTGCCGCCTATGAGAAACGCGGCGTCGCGGTAATGGTGCCTGAATGGCAGCAGGAAAAGTGTATTCAGTGCAACCAGTGTTCCTTTGTCTGTCCGCACGCCACCATCCGTCCGTTCCTGCTGGATGAGAACGAGGTCAAAAATGCTCCTGCTGGATTCAGCGGTAATAAGGCCAATGGTAAAGAACTGGAAGGGTTGACCTTCCGGGTTCAAGTAAGTCCACTTGACTGTACTGGCTGCGGCAACTGCGCCGAAACTTGTCCGGCTAAAGGGAAGGCTCTTGTTATGAAACCTGCTGAGGAGCAGACTGAACGGGAAGCGGACAACTGGGAGTATGCCTTAACCATAAAGGACAAGCATAACCTGGTTAAACCCAGCAACGTCAAGAATACCCAATTTTCCCGTCCGTTGCTAGAGTTCAATGGGGCTTGCCCTGGCTGCGGCGAAACTCCATATGTAAAACTGATTACCCAATTGTTTGGTGAGCGCATGATGGTGGCCAATGCTACCGGTTGCTCATCTATATGGGGCGGTAGTTCTCCTTCCGTTCCCTACACCACAAATGCCGAAGGTAAAGGTCCTGCTTGGGCCAATTCATTGTTTGAGGATAATGCCGAATTTGGTTATGGCATGTTCCTGGGTGTCAAGCACACCAGGGAAAAACTTGCGGACTTGATGAAGAAGGCACTGGAAACCTCTATCAGCTCAGAACTAAAGGTCGGGTTCGAACAGTGGCTTGCTGGTAAGGATGACGCAGAAGGGTCCAAGCTTGCTTCAGCCAAAATCCTTGCGGCACTGGACTCTGCCGCTGGTAGTGAGATCCTGGCTGAAATCAAGGCGAAACAGGACTATCTGGTCAAGAAATCGCAGTGGATTGTCGGTGGAGATGGTTGGGCTTATGACATCGGGTATGGAGGACTGGATCATGTCCTGGCTTCAGGGGATGATGTAAACATTCTGGTCATGGATACTGAGGTCTACTCAAATACCGGTGGGCAGGCTTCGAAGGCTACACCTGCTGCTGCGGTTGCCAAATTCCAGGCTGCGGGTAAAAAGATTCGTAAAAAGGATCTTGGGATGATGGCCATGAGCTATGGTTATGTTTATGTAGCCCAGATTTGTATTGGCTCGAACATGGCCCAGGCGCTTAAGGCTATTCAGGAAGCGGAAAGTTATAAAGGACCGTCTTTGATTATTGCCTATGCTACTTGTATCAATCATGGCATCAAGGCGGGCATGTCCAAGAGTATCCTGGAGGCTAAAAAGGCTGTAGAAGCGGGTTATTGGCACCTCTATCGCTTTAATCCCGCACTGGGTGACGAAGGCAAGAATCCGTTTGTCCTTGATTCCAAGGAGCCCACTTCTTCCTTTAAGGATTTCATCCTCGGAGAAGTACGCTACTCGTCATTAATGTCTACCTTCCCCGAATCAGCTGAGGATCTGTTCGAGGGGGCAGAGCGATATGCCAAGCTGAGATATGAATCCTATAAGCGTTTGGCAGGGCAGAAATACGAATAAAGAGACCTGTTTAAGTTAAAAAACCAGGCCGGAGAATTTCTCCGGCCTGGTTTTATTTCTGGTTGGAATCAACCCAGTCCTTGGCCTCTTCTACTGCAAATTCGCTGGGTATAGGGATGCGAGAGACTGGTTCGTGTTTCTCGATATTGGCCCAGGCAGCCGTGACGTGGTGTTCCACCGGAATTCTAATGATCCGTTCTCTTACTTTACTTTTGTTCATGAGAATCTCTCCTTGTTGTTAGAATGCATGTTTTACAGGGACAATGTTTGAACGCTTGTCAGTTACCGCCTGTACTCGTATGCTTCGGAAAACAAACGGTTACTATAGTTATATCCACATTAATTAGATGCTATTTATCAACACGAAGATCTGCAGTGGCCGCCCCGGACTCTGTACCTTCACACTCTCGTCACAGCCGCATATTCTGTAACGACTAAAGAAGCTGGTAGAGGGTAATAATCTGGGTAGATAGTATAGGGGGCGATAGGATTGGTTGAGAACAAGCTTTTGCCAGTGTGTATTGTATGCGGGGAGACTCCTGCGTTGGGGATCATGGATGGGGTGGTGTTAAAGGGCAGATTCCTCTGTTCCTGCTGTGAGCAGCACATTCTGTCCCTGGAGGTTTCTTCTTCAGACTATGGGGTAGTCGTGGAAAAGCTGAAATGTCTGTGGAACTGCAAGTTTTGAGGCCGGAAACGGCCTTTTGCTTTTCCGTTCAGCAGGTTGCTGGAATAAATGAGCCTAGTGTGATAAAATTATATGACAACTGTCCATGGAGGTATTTCTATCTCTAAGCCTTTACCGTTAATCACGGCCTTATTGGAATATGCCGCAAAAGAGAGGATTCCTTTTCATACCCCAGGTCATAAGGGGGGAAGGGGTTTGGCTCCGGTCTTAAGGGAACAGGTCCTCGAGAAAATGGACCTGACGGAACTTCCTGGCCTGGATGATCTGCATCAGCCTTCTGGGGTGATTGCCGAGTCGCAGGCAAGCTGTGCCAGCAGATACGGGGCCATGGCTACATACTTTCTTGTTAATGGAGCTTCGGTCGGAATCGAAGCGGCGATGATGAGTGTTCTTGGCCCTGATCAACCGGTTTTGGTGCCGCGGAATGCTCACAAGTCAGTTTATTCCGCGTTGATTTTGAGCGGGGCAAGACCGGTTTACTATTTGCCTGAGGTGCATCCTGAGTTCGGTTTGGCCCTGGGACAGGACCCGGAGAAAATGTTGTGCTTGGCTGGGATTGCAAACCTGAATACGGCTGTAACGCTATATCCCACCTATTTCGGCACAACCTGGGCCTTGGATCTGTTTCGCCTGAAATTTCAGGGAACAATTATTGCGGACGAGGCCCATGGAGCACATCTGGCATTTAGTCCGTCCCTACCTACTTCCGCGCTTGCTCTGGGAGCGGACTTAGTGGTTCAAAGCACCCACAAGACATTGGGTGCTTTTACACAAGGGGCCTTACTTCATATTAACAAAAATAGTTTGGTGTCCAGGCAGAGTGTAAGCGGGGCGTTGGATGTACTTCAGACTACCAGTCCTTCCTATTTAATTATGGCGTCTCTGGAAAGCGCAGTTTGGGATGCCGGAGACCGGGGGGGGGCCCACTGGTCCACCTTGGTCGAACGTGCAGTGCAACTAAAACGAAAGTTGACAGACCGGGGGCTGCGGGTCTTGGATGAGTCCGATATAGGGTCTCATGGGATAGCTGGTTTGGATCACACCAAACTGCTTTTACACACTCCTGGTCAAGCTGCAGAGGTTGCCAGCGAGCTGACTGAACGCTGGGGTGTACAGCCTGAGCTGTGGGACCGAGATAATATTTTGTTCCTGCTTGGGATGGGGGACAGTGAGGGCAGTATGGACCGCCTGGAACAGGCACTGACCTCCGTGAGGGTCAAGGAGTTTACCCCGGGTCAAAATTTCTTTTGGCCAGTGCTGCCTACCCCGATACTCACACCCAGGGAAGCGTACTTTAGTCCGAAGGTTTTAGTACCGCTCGAAAAAGCGGTGGGCAGGATTTGCGCCCAGACAGTATCAGCATATCCACCGGGTATACCGCTGATTGCTCCTGGGGAGATTATTGCTGCAGAGCATTGTGCATACATAACAGAGTCTTTGGATGCAGGCGTTCATTGGCAGGGACTTGAAGTAAAGAGAGCAAATCAGATATTGGTAATTGAGGAGAAGTTATAGTGCGTGGTGCATTTATCAGCTTTGAGGGGCCGGAAGGAGCAGGAAAGACCACTCAGCTTCAGCTCCTGGCCCAATATTTAAACACGAATTCCATACCGGTAGAGGTTATTAGGGAACCGGGTGGGACAAGCCTGGGTGAAAAGGTACGGGAACTTCTGCTTGACCCAGGACAGGATATTGAGGCTAAAACTGAGGTTTACCTTTATGCTGCGGCCAGGGCCCAATTGGTGGAAAAGATGATCAGGCCCGCTCTGGAAGAGGGAAGGGTAATCTTGTGCGATAGATATGTGGATGCCAGTGTTGCTTATCAGGGTTATGGCAGGGCCTTGGGCCCGCAGGCGGTCAGGGAGGCCAACACCTTGGCCATTGGAGGGATCTGGCCTGACCTTACCGTGCTTTTGGATATCGCACCTGAGGAAGGGCTGCAGCGAGTCCAACTTCGAAGTCAAGGTCTTGACCGGATTGAACAGGAAAAACTTGGTTTCCATCAGGCCGTAAGGCAGGGCTATCTAACCCAGGCCTCTCTGGAACCAGGTCGGTTTCTTGTAATAGAGGGGGCTCGTGCTCCGGAAACAATATTTTCAGTCGTTTGTTCGCGTGTGACGGAATTACTCACCCGTAAGGGGTGGGTTGTTCCAAATAAGTGATGGGTGAGGGCTGGTAGATGCAGGGATTCTCTGAGGTGCGCGGACAGTCCGGTGCGGTGGAGGTATTAAAATCAACCTTGGAATCAGGCAGAATCGCGCATGCCTATCTGTTTAGTGGACCGCGTGGAGTTGGCAAAGGGCTTACAGCCCGATGTTTCGCCCGGGGCCTAAACTGCGAAGCGGAGTCAGCAAGGCCCTGTAACAGGTGCCTGCCCTGCCAGAAGGCCCTTAACGGTAATCATCCGGACATCATGTACTTACAGCCGGATGGGAACAGCTTAAAAATAGAACAGGTAAGGCGGCTGCAAAAAGGGGTTTTCAACAGGGCGTTTGAAGGAAAATACAAGGTCTTTGTGCTTGAGGATGCACACAAGGCAACTATCCAGGCCGCTAACAGCCTGCTTAAAGTCCTGGAGGAACCGCCGGAAGGCTGCGTGTTCATTCTGATCACGGAAAATGCTCAAGCTCTGCCCGCTACCGTACTCTCCCGCTGTCAAAGGGTAAATTTCGCCCCTTTAGACAAGGAAGTGATGCGGGAATTGTTATTCACTCAGGGATATTCTCCCGAAGAGGCGGAGGTTGCGATAAATCTTGCTCAAGGTTCTATGGGGCAAGCTCTGGAGCTAATGGGAAATCCGAAGCTTTCCTTGGCCCGGCAGTCCGCGCTTGATTTTATTGAGGGGGCTTTTGCAAAAAACTATTTCCGCAGGTATAAGGTGATTGAGTCCCTGGATAAAGAAAAGATTGACTCGCAGCTGTTTGTGGACCAGCTTATTTCCCTGCTGCGAGATTTATTCTTGCTGAATTCGGGAGCGGGGGAGAAGATAGCAAACGCAGATCTGACTTACACACTCCAGGCTGTGAGCGTGACCAGAGACATGGTCAAGACTGCCCTGGCCCAGGTGCTTGAGGCGGGAGAGTTCCAACGCAAACAAGCCAATACCAAGCTGTTGTTTGATGTGCTGGGTAACCGGTTAGCCAGATTGGTTTAAGATGGTGGGAGGTTATAGCTGTTGATTAAGGTAGTTGGTATCCGGTTCAAACGGGCCGGTAAAATCTATTATTTCGACCCAGATGAACTGGAATTGGCCCTAGGGGACAGGGTGATTGTGGAAACTGCCCGCGGTGTTGAATTTGGGGAAATCGTGGTAAATCCTAAGCTGGTTTCAGAGGAGGAAGTGGTTCCTCCCCTGAAGAAGGTGATTCGCAAGGCAACTGAGGAAGACTGCAACCAGGTGGAGGAGAACAGCAGCAGGGAAAAGGATGCTTTTCAGGTTTGCTTGCGTAAGATCCACGACCATCAACTTCCAATGAAACTGGTAGACGTGGAATTCACGTTTGACGGAAACAAGATAATCTTCTCCTTCACTGCTGAAGGCAGGGTGGATTTCCGCGAGCTGGTCAAAGACCTGGCTGCGGTGTTTAGGACCAGGATTGAGCTGAGGCAAATTGGAGTGAGGGACGAAGCAAAGATGCTTGGGGGAGTGGGCTCGTGCGGCAGGATTTTGTGCTGCTCCAGTTTCCTGGGTGATTTCGAGCCGGTGTCCATTCGCATGGCAAAGGATCAGCGCCTCTCCCTTAACCCGACGAAAATATCCGGGATCTGTGGCAGGCTTATGTGCTGCCTTAAATACGAAAACAGCAGTTATGAAGAGGGAGCGGGCAGCAAAGGGGCGATTGATGAATGATGCAATTGACTCAGGCCTTAATAGAGGTTGAGGAGAAATTGCAGACCCTTTTGCAGGAGGTGCACAGACTACAGGTGTACTCCCGCAGTTTGGAGGAAGAAAATTTGCGGCTCAGGCGCGAAAGAGCTTTCTTTGGCGAAACGGAAAGAGCCGAGGTTTTGGAAAATGCCCGGAAGGTTAATGGGGAAGGGATTGGCAACCTGGGGAGGCTTTACCAGGAGGGTTTTCATGTTTGCCACAACCACTTTGCCCAACCGCGTGAAGGGGACTGTCTTTTCTGCATAAACATTTTGAGCAAGGACTAGGCTATGGTCAGCTTAAAACCCGGTGAAAAGCTAGACGACCTTATGCGTAAGGGGCTGCATATTATTCAGGCGCAGAACCTCCCCAAGTTTGGGCTGGAAGGGGTGCTTTTAGCCAATTATCCCGTAGTGAAAGATGGCTGGAAGGTTTGCGATTTGTGCACCGGAACGGGAATAGTACCCCTGCTGTTAACTACGCGGGCTGCTGATCTGCAGATTACCGGGGTCGAGCTATCTCCGGAACTAAGCGATCTGGCAAGGCGCAGCGTTGAACTAAACAAACTTGTAAACAACATTGAGATTATAACCGGGGATGTTCTTAACCTGAAGCTACCTGAAGGGTGCTGGGATTTGGTCACCGTGAACCCACCTTACTTTGGCCTGGATTGCGGGAGCGTGTCACCGCATGTCTTAAAGGCCCGGGCCCGCTCCCAGATTGGGATTGGGGTCCTAGAGGTGATCAGGGTCGCACATACACTGTTAAAAATCGGAGGACGGCTGAACTTAAGTTATCGGGCGGGAGGACTGCCGGAGGTTCTGTCTGCTTTCGAGGAAATGAATTTTGGAATATCCAGGCTGCGCTTTGTTCACCATAATTCAATCTGTAAAGCGAGCAGTCTCTTGTTGGAGGCGCGTAAGGGTGTGGGAACCAGGATGTTGGTGGAGCCTCCTCTGATAATATTTCAGGCGAACGGGGAGCTTACGTCGGAAATGAACTTTGTGTATTTTGAGGGAAGAGCCTTGGAAAGTAGGGCTGATTAGGTTGACAGGGACCCTTTTTGTTTGTGCTACTCCTATTGGGAATTTAAAAGATATTACCTTGAGGGCACTTGAGGTCCTGCGGGCGGTTCCGTTGATTGCGGCCGAGGACACAAGGCATACCTTAAAGCTCCTTAACCATTTCGAAATAAAGACTTCCTTAACTAGTTACCACCAACACAATGAGCAGGGTAAATCCAGCGAGCTGCTCGTACATCTGAAAGAGGGAAAGGACTTGGCCCTGGTTTCGGATGCGGGGCTTCCCGGCATTTCTGACCCGGGTGAGATTCTGGTTCGCAAGGCAATTGCGGCAGGGATCCCGGTGGAGGTGATACCAGGGCCTAGCGCTTTCACCACTGGACTGGTGATCTCGGGATTGCCGACCAACCCTTTGTACTTCGCCGGTTTCTTGCCCAGCTCGGGAAAGGCCAGGCGGGATTCCCTGCGCCGGATCAAGGGAATTGAGGCAACTCATGCCTTTTATGAAGCCCCCCATCGCCTGGAAAAGTTCCTTGCAGATGTGGCTGAGGTGTACGGTGAGGTCGAAGTTGTGGTGGCCCGTGAGCTAACCAAGCTGCATCAGGAACTTATTCGGGGAAAGGTGACCGAGGTATTGGCTCAGCTCGCCAAGATCCCGGCGAGGGGGGAAATCGTAGTCTATGTCATGCCGCCCAAACAGGAAACCCCTCCGGTTCCCACGGATTGGACCGCAGAAGTTGCAAAACTGGTCGGGGACGGTTTAACAAAAAAAGAGGCCATCAAAGCGCTGGCCGAAAAGTATAAAGTCCCTAAACGGGAAGTATACAATTATGTGGAACAGTCCTCTCTGGAGTAAATAACAGTGACCTCAATCGAAAAACCCGGCCCCTGAAAGGGTCGGGTTTGTTGGTGGTTATGTAGATTTTGGTTTTTAGATCAGCCTGCCTGGGAACTCATGGCTTGGGCACATTCGCGGCAAACGTTTTTGCCTTTGAATATTTGCACCTGACTGGCGTTTCCACAGAAGACGCAAGCAGGTTCATATTTCTTAAGAATAATTTTTTCCTGGTCAACATAAATCTCCAGAGCGTCTTTCTCATCGATGCCTAGGGTGCGGCGGAGTTCGATCGGAAGTACAACCCTGCCCAGTTCGTCAACCTTACGAACTATACCTGTGGATTTCATAAAGTACATCTCCTCCTCAACAATTTTCGACAATATGTTACAACCCTTATGATACCAGCGATTCCAGTAAAAGTCAACGCCTTTTTTGGCTAAATATGTATAAGCGGGAGGCAAATTGGTTATACTTGACAGGGATGGTTGCTAGCGAGTATACTCGGAGACAAATAATCATACAGGCTTTGATGGGAAGAGTACCGTCCGGAATCTACAATAGCGAGCGGGTAGGGTGGAAGACCGCGTGGAGAAGGAAGGGAAGATGGACCCTGAGCTTTTGGGCTGAAGGTGTCTCTGCGTAGGTCCAAACGAAGATCCCACGTTAACGGGAAGAGCTTAGGCTCGTTTAAGCCCTGGAACCTTCCGGGGAAACTAGGGTGGTACCGCGGAATACTCTCGCCCCTTGCCGGGTGAGGGCTTTTTTATGTTTAAGGAGGAATTTACAGGTGCAAACCAAGCCAACCTTCTACATTACAACTCCTATTTATTACCCCAATTCCAGCCCGCATATTGGGACTGCGTATACTACTATTGCAGCAGACACCATGTCGCGCTACAAAAGGATGCGGGGCTACGATGTCTGGTTTCTCACCGGAACGGATGAAAATGCCCAGAAGATTGCCAGGACAGCAGAGGGTAAAGGAGTTCCGCCTAAACAGTATGTGGACGGGGTAGTAGCCAAGTTTCAGGAACTCTGGCGTCTACTGGATATTTCAAATAACGACTTTATCCGCACCACGGAAAAAAGGCACCATGCTGTTGTACAGGATATCTTTCAAAAACTTTATGAACAGGGGGATATCTACAAGTCGGAATACCAGGGTTGGTACTGCACGCCCTGTGAGACTTTCTGGACGGAAAATAAATTACAGGATGGAAAATGTCCCAATCCGGATTGTGGCCGCGAGGTGGAACTGCTAAAAGAAGAGAGCTATTTCTTTAGGATGTCTAAATATCAGGAGCAACTTCTTCGGCATATCGAGGCTAATCCTGACTTTATTCAACCAGTTTCCAGGCGCAATGAGATGATAAGTTTTATTAAGGGCGGGTTAGAGGATCTTTGCGTTTCCCGCACGACGTTCAAGTGGGGCATTCCGGTCCCCTTTGATACTAAACATGTGGTTTACGTCTGGCTGGATGCCTTGATCAACTATATTTCCGCGCTTGGCTGGAATCAAGGGGACGAAAAGTTTGAGCGCTATTGGCCCGCAGTTCACCTAATGGGCAAGGACATCGTTCGTTTTCACGCTGTTATCTGGCCTATTACCTTGTTAGCCCTCGGGGTTGAGCTGCCAAAAATGGTGTATGGCCATGGCTGGTTTCTGGGCCGTGAGGGTGGAAAGATCTCCAAGTCCAGGGGTAATGTTCAGGACGCTTTTGAGTTAATAAGCCTGTATGGCTCAGATGCCATCCGCTATTTCTTATTAAGAGAATTGCAGGTTGGCAATGACGGGTATTACTCTGAGGACGCTTTAGTTGAGCGAATCAACAGTGACCTAGCCAATGATTATGGTAACCTGTTGTCCCGGACTACAGCTATGATCGACAAATTTCGTGGAGGTGTGGTACCAAAGGTTGGGACCACCTCCGCACTTGATCAGGCAATCGCCGATATGGCTTCAGAGATCAAACAGGAGGTTGAGGACTGTCTGGACCGGCTTGACTTCAGTAATGCGCTGGTGGCGATCTGGCGCTATGTGGGCAGGGTAAACAAGTATGTGGATGAAACAGCTCCGTGGGCCTTGGCTAAGGACCCGGATAAAGCGGCACAATTGGATTCTGTACTTTATACCTTCGCGGAATCCCAGCGAATCATAACCATTTTGTGCAGTCCCTTTATGCCGGGTGTGCCTGCTAAAGTATGGAGCCAACTGGGGATCTCCTCCCACCCTGAGCTTCAGACCTGGGATTCGGCAAAGTGGGGAGGATATCCAGCAGGGGAAAAAATCCAGCGGGGTGAACCCTTGTTTCCCCGGATAGAGGAGCCTAAGGATGCTCCCCCACCGACTGAAGTTAAGGCGGAGATCGCGGTATCTCCTATTGAGCAGGAAATAACTATTGATGAGTTTGCCAAGTTAGACTTGAGGGTGGTCAAGGTGCTCTCCGCAGAGAAGGTGGAGAATGCGGACAAATTGCTAAAACTGGAAGTTGAGCTGGGAAACGAGCGTCGTACGGTGGTCTCCGGCATAGCCAAACATTATGAGCCGGAAAAACTGGTGGGGAAATCTGTAGTATTGGTAGCTAATCTTAAACCGGTTAAATTGAGGGGCATTCTGTCCCAGGGCATGATCTTGGCAGCCAGTCACGCTGACGTGCTTGAAGTGCTCACGGTAGGGGAAGATTTGCCAAGCGGGGCCAAGGTGAAATGATGTTTGAAAGCCACTGTCATTTGGATGACACCAGGTTTGACGGGGACAGGGAAATGGTAATGTCGCGCCTGCGCGAGCAGGGCATTAGCCTAGTATTGAATGTAGGGTATGATCTGCAATCCTCTCTGCGGTCAGTTGAGCTAACTGTCCAATATCCGGAGGTTTATGCGGCGGTGGGAGTTCATCCCCATGACGCGCAGAGCGCATCTGCAGAGGTTTGGGAAAAGCTTAAACAGTTGGCCCGGTCTCCCAAGGTTGTGGCTTGGGGTGAGATTGGACTGGATTATTACCGGGACCTTTCTCCTCGGCCTGTACAGCAGGAAGCCTTCCGTACCCAATTAGACCTGGCCAATGAGCTGAACCTGCCCGTGATTATTCACAACAGGGACGCCCATGCGGACACGATTTCAATTCTGCGGGAGAAGACCCCGTCCAGAGGAGGGGTACTCCACTGCTTCTCGGGCAGCTGGGAGATTGCCAAGCAAGCGCTTGACCTAGGGTTATATATTTCCTTTGCCGGTCCCCTGACCTATAAGAATGCGGTAAATTTGCATGCCGCGGCAGCAAAGATTCCCTTAGACCGGCTGCTGGTGGAAACGGACAGCCCCTATTTGACGCCTGAACCCTTTCGCGGCAGGCGTAATGAGCCGGCCAATGTCCGGCTGGTCCTAAACAAGCTGGCAGAAATCCGGGAAATGGATCCCACCGAGTTGGCCCAGGTTACGCGGGAAAACGGCTCCAGGCTGTTTGGAATTAGCAGGAACTCTTAACTATACTAACCAGGTTGGCAGCGGTTTGGTGCGAGGCTAAAGATTTGAACAAAAAACCAGCCAGTTCCGGGATGCCCCGGGACTGGCTGGTTTTTACCTGGATCTATCTTCAATCCGGATGGAATTCAGGCCGTTCTGTTCTAGGTTCTGCCGGGGGAGAATAGATATGGTTGGAAAAGGGGGACATCAGATGTATTTGATGCCAGTAACAACCTTTTCCGATTATCTTCGAGCAGGGAGGAAGTGGGGCAGTTTAATAGGGGGAACCCTGCTGCTTAATTTCTTACTGAGTTCGCAGCAAACCCAGAGATCAAAATCTGTCCAGGCCGAGGGTTTAACCAGAGTGGAAATCAAAGTGGATGGATACAGCCGTACAGTCGAAACAGTCCCTGCGGATCCTTACGCAATTATCCAACAAGCAGGCATCGTGCTGGGACCTAACGATCTAGTGAAGGTCGCGGTCAGCACAATTGAAATTACCCGTGTGGAGGAAAGGCTCCTGATTGAGGATTCCGGAATACCTTTTTCGAGTGAGGAGAAGCTGGATCCCGGTTTGCCTCCGGGGTCTGTAAGGGTATTGACCCAGGGGGAAGAGGGGCTAAAAAGGGAAATAGTCAAACTTACCCTGGCTGGGGATAGGGAAGTGGGCAAACAGCTTATTATTAGCGAAGTTGTTAGGGAGCCAGTAAAGAGGGTAGTCGCCTCAAACCCGGTCCCCAAAGAGAAGGAAGTGAGCAGGGGACTCTCAGAAAGGGCGGGTGCCAGGAGTGAATTAATTGTGGAGGCCACCGCATATACTCACACGGGGAGCAGGACCGCAACTGGAGAAATGCCCCAGGTGGGGACGGTTGCGGTGGATCCCAGGGTAATTCCGCTGGGAACGAGATTATACGTCGAGGGGTACGGATTAGCTGTCGCTGCTGATACCGGAGGAGCTATCAAGGGCAATCGTATCGACGTATTTTTTAACACTTTTAGGGAATGTAGGGAGTGGGGTAGGAAAAAAGTCAAAATTTACATACTAGCCTCGTAAAAGGGAATGTATTCCAAAAAGTATTTACAGGCCTGCTTTGATGGGTTATAATTCACCTTAACCTTGAGAGGCAGGAGGGATTTAATGGAAACTGGCCAGAAAACCTGGGCTCTTCCCGCGATTGCGTCCAATTTACCTCGAAAGCATAAAGCGCTTTTGTTAGGGGTAATCGCGTTCGGCCTAGTATTGCTGCTAAGTTTGGCGGTGATGACCAAGTCCATTACAGTCATAAGTGATGGTAAAAAGACTAGTTATCTTACAGTTAGGAAAAATGTCGGGGATTTTTTGCTTCACACAAAATTAAATGTATATCAGGAAGATTTGGTTGTGCCGGAGCGTAACACTGCGATAAAGAGAGGCATGACTGTAAGCCTCAAGCGAAGTGTACCTATAACAATCAAATTGGATGGTCAGGACCTCTCCTTTAGGACTTTAAGTCCTGATGTTGGACAGGCTCTGGAGGATGCAGGCAAAAAGCTGGGGTTCAGCTTAAAGGAAAGCGACGAGGTGGAGCCGGGCCGGACGGAAGCGGTGCGTTCGAATATGGAGTTAACCGTCAGTCGTTCTATACCTATGAGCATCACGGCGGATGGGACTATCAAGAACTTCGAGATGGCTCCGCACACGGTGGCAGAGGTGCTCGACAAACAGAAACTTATCCTCGGGGAAAAAGACTTGGTTAATCCCGGACTGGACCAGGCCGTTACCGCCAATGTCAACATTAAAGTGACCAGGGTAACTGAAAAGGTATTAACCTTGCAAACTGAGTTGCCATTTCAGGTGGTTACTAAGTCCGCAGATTTTCCGGTGGGGTTGCCTGACAGGGTAATTGCACATGGGAGCGCTGGAATGGACGAACAGACCGTGAAAGTCACCTACGAAGATGGGGTGGAAGTAGACCGGGCAATCCTTTCTCAGCGCACCCTGCGTAAACCGGTGGAGCAAGTTGTAGCCCGTGGCTCGCAGACCTCTGTTTCCCGCGGAGGGCAGGCTTTTGCGTTTAAACGTGCGATTCAGGTGAGGGCAACAGCGTACAGCCAACCTGGAGGGACCACCTCTGTGGGGTATTCGGTTGGCAGAGGGGTAATTGCAGTTGATCCAGGTGTAATTCCGTATTATTCACGTATGTGGGTAGAAGGTTATGGTTGGGGATCTGCATTGGATACCGGCGGGGCAATTGTAGGGAATCGTGTTGACCTCTACTTTGATACAGAGGCAGAGGCCCTAGCCTGGGGAGTGAGAAACATCATCGTCTATGTACAGTGAACGCTGGCGCCTGTAAAAGGGCGCCTTTACCTATTCTATTTGAGACCAATTAAGCTAAGCTTCGATTTAGCCTTTACCGTGCTTTCCGCCTGTTCTAGGTGAGAGAATCAGGCAATATCTTCAAATATAGAAAACATATTTGGAGAGGATAGCATGCGCAAATTAGTATTGTTTCCAGGGAAAAGGTATTACAGCATGGCACCTCTTATGGCCCTTGGCTACATGCTGTTGATAGTTGTTTTGACCATCGCGGGTTTTTCCAAGGCGGTATCAGTGGTCACAGTGGACAATCGTGTAGTCATTATCGATCCCGGACACGGTGGATATGATCCCGGTGCGATTTCCTCACAAGGGGTGTATGAGAAGAATATTAATCTGGCGATCAGCAAAAAGATTAGGAGCCAGTTAGAGCCTGCCGGGGCCAAGGTGATTTTGACGCGGGAAGATGACCGCGATTTTGCCTCGGGTGTACGAGGAGGAAAGAGCAAGAAGCAGACGGACCTGGACCATAGAATTGGTTTAGCAGAGGGTGCAGATGCGGAGGTCTTTGTCAGCATCCATGTTAATGCAACACCGGGGGGGCGAAAATCAGGAGCGGAGACCTTTTACAATGAGGGATCTGATGAGGGGAAGGTTTTGGCAGAAAGTATTCAGGTGGAATTACGTCAGGTGCCCGGCATGAACAAGAGAGTTGCTAAGCCAGGCGGGTATTATATAACCCAAAAAACGAAAATGACGTCAGTTATTGTTGAGCTGGGTTATCTGACGAATCCGATCGAAAGAAAAAAGCTGCAGCAGGAAGCTTATCAAGATGAATTAGCCAAAGCAATCTCAAGAGGGGTTTTAAGGTATCTGGAAAGAAGGCCATAAATACATAACAAATTACAAAAAGGTAGAAAATAAGGTCAAGCAAAAATGCCAAGGAGTTGGTTTTGGTGAAAAAGGTAATGGCAGTGGTCTTGACCTTGTTTTTTATTGTCACTCTGGCAGTGGGGTGCGCTCCTACCGCCCCAAAACCCATGGATAATACAAAGCAGGGCAGCACCGGGGGACCGGAAAAGGCGGAAGCCGATCAAAACAGGCCCGATGTTCTGGGCTCGGACAAACGAGTGGTAATGGGCTTCTATGTGGAAGGGGAGGGACCTGTTCCCAGTTCCAAGCAATCAATGATGAAGAATGCCGGAATCCTGGATGAGGTATGTTTTTTCTGGTACAGCTTCGACAGTAATGGTGCCGTGAAAAATGTGGTAAAACAAGATATAGAAGCTAAGAACGCCGCCAAGAAAAACAATGCCAAGGTATATGCTGTGGTTCACAACCTGGTGCCCGGCGGGAAGGGTTTCTCGCCCGAACTTGCACATGCTGTTTTAGCCAATCCGGCAAAAAAACAAACCTTTATTACTAATTTGGTAAACCTGACCACCAGCCAGTCCTGGGATGGGATTGCCCTGGATATTGAAAAGGTACCCCCAGGGGATCGGGGTAATTTTAGCGCTTTCATCAAAGATTTGGGAGCAGCACTGAAGGCTAAGGACAAGGTGCTCAATGTTTCGGTCCCGGCCAAATTCATTGATTACCCGGCAGACCTCTGGTCTGGGGCCTATGATTACGCGGAAATCGGAAAAGGGGCGGACCAGGTGGTTCTGATGACCTACGATGAACATGGGCTGGGCACCACGTCGGGTCCAATCGCCTCGCATGATTGGGTAGACAAGGTTATTTCTTTTGCAGTAAAGAAGATGCCGCCGCAAAAAATTGTTCAAGGTATTCCGGTCTATGCCTTTGATTGGGCATCATCAAATCCGACAGTACCTGCGTACCTTTCTTTTGCCCAGGCCCAGCAGCAGGCAAAAGCAAAAGGGGTACAGGTAATCTATGATGAAGAAAGCGAAGCGGCTCACTACACGTATACTGATAATACCGGGCGGCATGTGGTCTTTATGGAGGACAGACGGGCCATGGATGCAAAACTGGCTTACGCCAAGAAACATAATTTGCATGGTGTGGCGATTTGGAGAATGGGAATGGAAGACAGTGGACTCTGGGATACGGTTAAGAGTAGATACGGGACAAATAAAAACATTCCCAAATAACGTGCGAACATTAGCCCGGGAGAGGTCCCGGGCTTGTTTGTGCCAGCTCTGGAAAATACTGTCTCTGGGGTCGAATTGACTTACCCCTTCGTTCCGCAACCTCCGTCGCCGAGCATTCCTACCGCTCGCTCCCTCACTACCGCGAACGTAGACTTAAATCGGGCACGAGCATTCGTGCTCTCGTTCGGTCGCTTGCGGGGAATGCTATCGGCTCCTGCGTCATGCTTCACTCCGTGGTAAGTCAATTCACCCTTAGGCTGTGAAAGTTTTTCACCATCTGATGGTGCCGAAAGCTGCATGGGGTCAAATAAGGGAATTACCCGTACTTTTGGTAGAAATTATTTACACAGGCGGACGTGGTTTTGATATACTAACTTGGAAAATGAATGTAATTGAACCGGGTGAAGAATATGAGAGTATGTGAATTGATAGTGGTGGAAGGTAAGGATGACGTGGCGGCAATCAAGCGCTCCTTGGAGGCAGAGGTTATCGCTACAGGCGGTTATGGTTTCAATCAGCAGTTGATTGGGGTCATCAGGTCTGCGGTGAAGCGGACGGGGGTAATCATTTTCACTGATCCTGACAGTGCGGGCAACCAGATTCGCCGGCGTATAAACGGCTTGGTTCCTGGCTGTAAGAACGCTTATCTGGCCCAGGCAGATGGAATAAAGGGTAGAAATATCGGAGTGGAAAATGCTTCTCCCGAGGCTATCAGGCAAGCGATTGGATTGGCCTGCAGCTTGAAACCGCAGATCGGCAAGGGGTATACCCTTCAGGATCTGGTCAGCCTTGGGTTGGGCGGATCTCCGGGATCGAGTGAAATGCGCAGAAAAGTAGGCCTTGTGCTTGGCCTGGGTGAAACTAACACAAAACAGTTCCGGAAAAGGTTAAATCATCAAGGGATAACTCCGACAGAGCTCAGTGAGGCTATTGCAAAGGCAGTGGAGGAATGAACAACTTGGAAAACGCTTTGGCTTATACCGAAAGAATATTAAAAAGATACGAACTAAGAGCGAAAAAGAGTCTGGGCCAAAACTTTCTTATTGATGATGGGGTATTAGCAAAAATTATAGAGGAAAGTGGATTGGAACAGGGTGACAATGTCTTGGAGATTGGACCGGGCACGGGAAGCCTAACCCGTGGATTGCTGGAAAAGGCTGGGCAAATGTGGGCGGTGGAGTTAGATGATACCCTCAGTGAGGTGCTGCAGGAAGAATTCAGGCCGAATCCCAGGTTGAGGATAATTCACGGGGATGCCTTGGAGTTGAGGCTGGAGGATCTGGGCCTTGCCCAAGGGGAAAAGCTGAGATTAATAGCAAACTTGCCTTATTACATTACCTCCCCCTTAATCAATCATTTCTTGGACCAGCGCGGAGATCTGCTTTCCATGACTGTTATGGTACAGGAGGAAGTGGCTAAGAGGATCTGCGCAGACCCTGGGTCAAAGGATTATGGGATTCTTTCAGTCGCGGTCCAAGTGTACTCCAGGGCTAAGATTCTCTTTAAGGTGCCGGCAGGAGCATTCCTGCCGGCACCAAAGGTGAGCTCTGCCGTAGTTCAACTCGATATTCTGGATGAGCCGCGAGTAGCCCTGGATAGGGAAGAAGACTTTTTCCAACTGGTCAGGGCTGCTTTTGGACAGCGCCGCAAAACCATGGTAAATTCTCTAAGCCAGGGACTGGGACAGGACAAGGCTGCACTTACAGCTGCGGTAGAAATGCTGGGAATCTCCCCCATGGCCAGGGCAGAGGTTCTTTCCATTGAAGATTTTTGCCGCCTAACGGAGCTGGTTTTCGCCCAGAAACAAGGCTGATTAGACCCCCATGCCAGCTTCCGGCACAAGCAGCAGATGAAGGACAGTATTTTAAGTACAGCGGTTCATGTCCGCAGACCAGCCTGGTACTCTGCCAGCAGGTCAAACCTGCGTGACGAGTTATATCCGTCAAAGTTGTGTTTGCCGAAGCTGCGGGAAGGCTCCAGCCCTTTGGCAAAACACAATGCCTGCAGGCAGTCCCCGACGATGGTATGTGCTACTTTTCGGGCATGGCCCCGCTCCCGCACAGGCGAACTAAGCAGGGAATGAGGGATAGAAGTCACAACCTTGATTCTAAGGTTCTTTTTTTTTGCCTGAGCCAATTCCAGGGGGGGAGTGGCCAAGGCGCTTATTTCAACTTGTTCCAACAACTTACGCGATACCCCGTGGGGTCCATGAGTGGGTGAGGCCAATCCCAGATCCCTGAATAATCCCAATTCGCGGTTGAGACGTCCCCGGAAGTTGAGAACCAAAGAGGCAAGTTTTTGCCGGTTTGTAATGTATGGGTAGCAATTAACCAAGGCCAGGTCCACCCCTTGACCAAGCGCCTCTAATAACTTGCTTAAATGATGCCGGAAGTCCCCTGTCATATCTCCGTCTACGAAGAGAACCCCGTTAGCGTTAAGCATTAGGGCATAGCAGGTCCCAACTGCCCTGGGCACATCTATACCCAGAGATTCAGTGAAAAACACCGGGCAGATTCTGGGGTTTCTTATTCGCAAAACCTCTTCTAAAGTATTGTCCGTACAGCCGTTAATCACAGGGATAATGTTCTCTAGGGGCAACTGCAGGAGACGGTTGAGAACTATTCCTATCCGGCCCGACTCATTTTGCGCGGGTACCACGGCCGCAAACATCTTCTTATCCCCCCTTACCTTGAGAGGCTCAGGATATTATATGCCATCTTTCGGGTGTGCGCATACAATATAACAGCCGTGGGCTGAAGGGGGGAGACTTATGCTGGATTGTAAACCGGGAGATGTGGTGGCGCGGCGGTCCTATGGAGGAGATATATTTTTCAAGGTTACTGGAATAGACGTTAATCCCCAGGCGCAAGAATTAGCCAGCCTTAAGGGCTTGAATGTGCGATTAATTGCCGATGCACCTCTAAATGATTTGGAAGTGGTCGGATCCCGGGAATTGTATGAATATACGAAGCATTTTACCAGGCTAACCCATGACAGGGTACGCAAGCTGTTAAGTTCACGTTGGAAAGAAACGGGGCTGCCGAAAGAGAAGAAAACAAAGCGGCAGGATGAGTTCTTCGAAGTTCCGGGAAGGGTGCTTCATCTTGACGGGGACGAGGAGTATCTTGAAGAGTGTCTGAAAACTTACCGGCAACTGAATATTAACGCAAAGGGACTATGCTATGCGGAAAATGAGCAGCCAAGAATCATTCTGCAAGTGTTGCAGGAGAACCCTACTGATATTCTTGTACTTACCGGGCACGATGGTTTACTTAAAGGATGCAAAGATTTCTCTAACCTGCAAAGTTATCGCAGTTCGCGCTTTTTTGTGGAGTCCGTAGCCAAGGCCAGAACCTTTGAACCAAACAGAGACAGCCTGGTGATTTTCGCCGGGGCGTGTCAATCCCACTATGAATCAATACTCCAGGCAGGGGCTAACTTTGCCAGTTCCCCCAAAAGGGTGTTCATTCATGCCTTCGACCCGGTATTTATTGTGGAGCGTGTCGCTCTTACACCCATTCATGAAACAGTGTCTCTAAAGGATATTATAGATAATACGGTTACAGGCAATGATGGAGTGGGTGGAATAGAAACCAGGGGGCAACTAAGATTGGGCTATCCTCGCTCCCCCTATTAGCAGAATGAAAACCGGCTGGATAGGCCGGTTTTCGCCGTATCGACCGCGGCTTATTTCTTGTGGGGCCAGGGCAAGGGGAGATTGATTACCTGGCCTGGTTCAAGATAGTTAGGGTCAGACAGCAGGTTGGCCGCCAGAATGCTTTCCAGGGGAATTTTGAGGCGGCGGGAGAGTTTCCATATAGTGTCCCCTTTTTGCACAATATAGGAGCATGGGCCTGACACTAGTGGAAAGGCAAGGGGGGTAGCGGGAAAGCGTCCGAACTGGTTAGGCAGGGCCAGCGCTTGAGGTTCAGGAGGAGCTTTGCAGATTTCAACTAAGGTACCCAGGGGAACCAGGGAGTAGAGCCCCTCAAGGTCAAGGTTTTGCATGCATATTCCCAGGCATGGTTCAAGGTGGTGCTCTGGGGCAGGACCGTGTATCCCGAGGGGCTGTTTGCTAAAGCAGAGCCAGCGGGTTCCCAGGCCTTCGTTGACAGAACAGATGCTTTTCTCGATGATTGTAAATCTGCCCGCCGGCAGGTCCTTCTTAAAATCTGTGACTGGGTAACGCCGCACCAATTGGTCATCTTGATAAAGCAGCAATTCACGGCGTCTGACGTCCACCTGTATTTGCATCAAAGCTTTTGAAGATGAGACCAAAACCTACACCCCACATTCATGGAAACCATTTCCATTATTACATTTTATTACCACAGGGTTTCCTTGTGTATAAAAAACTCAACCTTTCTGAACAATAAGTTTGGACACAGGAGGTTGAATGCGTGTGGATGAAATTAAGGGTATGCTCATGGTTATAGGCGGGGCTGAGGATAAGGAAAATGAATGTGTAATTTTGCGGAGGTTTGTTAAGCTTTGCGAGGGTGGAAAGATTATCGTTATGACCTCAGCTACGGATGAGCCGGAAGGGGTAGGTAAAAAGTACTTCAATCTGTTTAAACGGATTGGAGCAGCCGGTGTTGATATATTGGATATTCCTGACCGCAGTACCGCTAACCTTGATGTAACGGTCAGCAAACTGCAAGAGGGGAGGGGGGTGTTCTTCACCGGTGGGGATCAGTTGAGGATTACCGGAACCTTGGGAGGGACTAAAGTGGACAGGGCGCTGCACAGCCTTTACGAACGGGGAGCGGTGATTGCCGGAACAAGCGCAGGCGCTTCCGTAATGAGCAGCACGATGATTGTGGGCGGACCGAATGATGAAACTCCCAAAAAGGACTCCCTGAGCATGGCCCCGGGGATGGCCTTAATTGAAGATGTAGTGATCGATCAGCACTTCGCCCAAAGAGGGAGAATAGGACGGTTGCTGTCAGTGGTGGCGCAAAACCCGCATTATCTGGGAATTGGGATTGATGAGGATACCGCAATCTTGATAAACAGCTCCAAATGTTTCAGCGTATTAGGTTCCCAGACCGTGACGATTGTGAATGGGGAGGGAATCAGCTTTAGCAATGTCAGTGAAACTGGGCCGAAACATCCAGTAGCTATTAACGATGTTATCCTTCACGTTCTGCCGCAGGGCTTTGGGTTTGATCTTGGGACCCGCCGGCCCCTGATCCCGAGCCAGGAATAGGGTATAAATATTTTGTATACACTAACAAAGTAATGTCTTTTTCTGATGATAAGGGGGACAATGATGGAGATTCGCTCAATACTCGCTTTGGAGGGGGCAAATGTGTTTTCCTCCAGGCCTGTGATAAAAATGCTTTTGCATTTGGGACCATGGACAGGAATCTTCAGCAATGAGATAGAAGGCTTTGTTACAAAGTTGACCGCCCTAGTTCCAAGTTTAGAGGAGCATTTCTGTTCGAGGGGAAAACCCGGGGGATTTGTAGAACGGCTTAAGGAAGGAACCCTGCTGGGCCATGTGGTTGAGCATGTGGCCTTGGAAATTATGAGTCTGTCTGGACAGAAGGTTATTTACGGCAAAACCCTGGGCACAGACGAAATCGGACTTTATGAGATAGTTATGGAATACGAGGTTAAAGAGGGAGCGATCCAGGCAGCCAGATCGGCAGTTGCCCTGGTGGATGGATTGTTAGCGGGAGGGGATCTCTCGCTTCAGGCAGAACTGGATAAGGTTAAAACCGTCATGCTTGATTCGGAACTTGGACAGAGTGCCAAAGCCATCGTTGAAGCCTGCAGACGCAGGGATATACCTGTAATCCGTTTGGATGGAGCTAGTTTATTGCAGTTGGGCTATGGCAAGCATCAAAAGCGAATGGAGGCAACAATAACTGCAAATACGGGCTGTATTGGGGTAGACATTGCTGGTGACAAAACCTTAACTAAACAGCTCCTTGCAGAAATGGGGATTTCTGTTCCCTTCGGCATGGTAGTCGGAGATGAAGAGGAGGCGGTGAGGGCTGCTGAGACGATTGGGGGTCCGGTGGCAATAAAACCATGCACTGGGAACCAGGGAAAAGGGGTTGCGTTAAACCTGACCGGACAGGCTGAAATAAGGAGGGCCTGTAGTGTTGCCCTTGGGTACAGTAACAGGGTAATCGTGGAGAAGTATATTAGGGGCAGGCACTTCCGGTTATTGGTAGTCGGGGAGCGGGTAGAAGCGGTGGCTGAGAGAATTCCTGCCAACGTTATTGGGGATGGAAGGTTAAGCATAAACAGCTTGATTAAGAAGGAAAATCTCAACCCGCAGAGGGGAGAAGGTCATGAACGCCCCCTAACTAAACTAAAACTTGACCCACTTGCACTCATGCTGCTTAGTAAGCAGGGTCTTGGCCCCAATAGTATACCTGCGCTGGGGCAGGTTGTTTATTTGCGGGAAAATGCCAATCTTAGTACGGGCGGGGTTGCAATCGATGTGACGGATGAAGCACATCCTTCCCATCGGGAAATCGCGCTGAGGGCGGCGAGGATCATTGGGCTTGATGTGGCTGGGATTGATTTGGTAACCGAGGATATTTCACAACCCTATTCGCACAAATCCAGCGCCATCATCGAGGTGAATGCAGCGCCAGGGATCCGCATGCACCACTACCCATTTCAGGGAAAGCCGCGCAAGGTTGCGGAGAAAATTGTGAACAACCTTTTCCCTCTTGGGGCTCCCTCGCGTGTGCCGGTTGTCTCAGTTACTGGTACAAACGGTAAGACAACCACAACCCGTCTAATAGCTCATATCCTTGCCAGGCGCAAGCTGGTTGTAGGAATGGCTAATTCGGATGGGATCTGGATTGGGGAGAACAGGGTGATTGAGGGGGATACCACGGGTCCAGCCAGCTCCAAGGTTGTGTTACGCGATACCAGGGTGGAGGCCGCGGTGTTGGAAACTGCCCGCGGTGGAATTCTGCGGGCTGGGTTGGGATATGATTTTGCGGATGTGGCTGTAATTACTAACATCAGTGAGGATCATTTTGGGCAGTACGGGATAGAGACACTAGGGGACCTGGCTCATGTTAAATCGGTGGTGGCAGAGGCGGTTCGCAAACACAGTTTTGTTGTTCTGAATGCTGATGATCCTTATGTGGCAAAGATGAGCGCCCATACGAAAGGGAAAATTGTTTTCTTTAGTGTTGCTAATGAAAACTCTCTTATTCGGCAGCATTTAGGTGCGGGCGGAGCCGCGGTATTCATCAGGCGGGGCAGAGTAATTGTGGCGGTCGGCAGTGAGGTGACCCGGGTAGGTAGTATAAAGAGTTTTCCGGTGACCCTGGAGGGCAAGGCGGTACACAACGTGCAGAATGTTTTGGCTGCGGTCGGGGCTGCCTGGGCCTTGGGAATTCCTGGAGAAGAAATCGGTAATCATCTGCAGAGCTTTTATTCTAATCAATGGGATAATCCTGGGCGTTTGAACATTTTTGATGTGAATAACTTTAAGGTGATGATTGACTACGGACATAATGCCGCCGGGATCGAACAGATCATCTCCTTTGCCAGGAAGCTCAAGCCCCGCCGCCTGATTGGCGTGATTACTGTGCCCGGGGACAGGCCGAATGACAGCATTCACCGGGTGGGGATGCTCTCCGCCAAAGGCTTTGATTACCTGTTTGTGCGGGAAGACAGGGATTTGCGCGGACGCACAGTGGGGGAGGTGGCAGGAATACTTGCTTCCGGCGCTCGTGCTGGGGGGATGAGCGAGAAGTGCCTGCGAACAATTTTGCCTGAAACCGAGGCCTTCACTGCTGCGCTCAATCATGCCAAACCGGGAGATATGGTAATAAACTTCTATGAAACACTTGAACCGGTACTTGAATGTCTGAATCAGTACTTAGCTGAGCACGGTTTGACTGAAGGAGAGAGTCCGGTTCGGAAACAAATGGTTTTGTAAGGGTAAAGGTAACAAGTTGCATCCTGTTTTGGGGGCAGCTTGTTCTATTATAAGTTTTTCCCGGCTGGAAAAAGGATTTTGTCCCTTGAAGTTTAATATACTAATGTTAACGATACTTTAGGGAGTTTTGTGATGAGTGTTCTTACCGAGCTGGCCCACGCCAAGATTAACCTGACCCTCGATGTTTTGTACCGTCGTCCTGATGGTTATCACGAGGTGGAGATGGTTATGCAGTCCCTGGAGTTGGCGGATAAGGTGAGGTTGCGTAGAACCGGAGGAGGCATACTTCTGAGGAACAGCTCCTCTGAGGTGCCGGAGGGAGAGGAAAATCTCGCCTGGCGGGCAGCCAGGCTGATGTTCGATACCTTTGGCTGTTCCGGGGGCTTGGAGATTGGCTTGGAAAAAAACATTCCGGTTGCGGCGGGGTTAGCCGGAGGGAGTGCTGATGCCGCAGCAGTTATCAGGGGTATTGACCGGCTTTGGGATTTGGGACAGTCTTTGGATTATCTTTGTGAATTAGGTTCGAAATTGGGCTCCGACATCCCTTTTTGTGTTCGGCAAGGGACTGCTTTGGCAAAAGGAAGGGGAGAGATCCTCTCGGTTCTTCCTGGTTGGCCTGGGGTTTGGCTTGTGCTGGTGAAACCCGCGGTAGGAGTGTCTACAGCCAAAGTTTACGGGTCTCTTAGGACTGAACAGGTTGTTGAAAGGCCCGATACTTTGGGAATACTCCAGGCTTTGAAAGCAGGAAGTTCTATCCCAGAGTATTTTTGCAACGTGCTTGAACCGGTGACCATTTCAATGGTCCCCGAGGTTAAAGAGATTAAGGACGAGCTGGTAAGGGCAGGAGCGGTTAGGGCCGTAATGTCGGGCAGCGGACCTACGGTATTTGGTATTGCTGAAGACAAGAGGCATGCCTTGAGCTTGGCCCACGCCTTTGAAGATACGGATTACCTGGTACTGGTGACCAGAACGTACCAATAGTTTTACGGAAGGGATGTTGGAGATGGAAAGACGCCTTGTGCCTGTAAAATTAGACAGTTACAAACCGCTGCGGGAGATAGTGTTTGAATCTTTGCGTGAAGCAATCATTGGCGGGGTACTTAAGCCGAGCGAGCGATTGATGGAGATTCAGTTGGCGGAGGAGATGGGGGTTAGCCGTACCCCGGTGCGGGAAGCTATCCGTAAACTTGAGCTCGAGGGATTTGTTGTGATGATTCCCCGCAAAGGTGCTTATGTAGCAGGTATTTCCCTGAAGGATATTGCGGACGTGTTTGAAATCAGGGCTGCACTTGAAGCCTTGGCAGCAGGTTTGGCAGCTGAGCGCATAACAGATGAAGAATTGGAAGAGATGGAACGCATTCTGGTGAAAAAGGCGGAAATAATCGAGAATAACGATCTTGACTCGGTAGTGGAACTGGATACGGGCTTTCACGCTATTATGTTTAAGGCCAGCCGCAATGAGAGGCTGGTGCAGATCCTGAATAATCTCCAGGAGCAAATCCAGCGTTTTCGGGCTACGTCCCTGGCGGTTCCTGGCAGGTTTAGGGAAGCCCTGGAAGAGCATAGGAAAATTGTGGAGGCGCTATCGGAGAGAAATGTGGTTCTGGCTCAAGGCTTGGCAGCTGAACATATTGAAAATGCCGAGAATGTAATGTTGGAAGCCCTTCGCAACAACAAAGCCGGGATTGAAGGCCTCAAGTAAGGGTGTGGACTTGAAGGGTGGAAAAGTACAAACGTAGTGAGAGATTGGTGGCTATCACCAAGTATCTGGTCGACCATCCCCGTGAATTAATATCCCTGGGTTTTTTTTCGGGCTTGTTTGCTGCAGCGAAGTCCACGATAAGTGAAGACCTGGTGATTATCCGGGACAGCTTGGACGGGTTTGCCATGGGTAGGCTGGAAACTCTGCCTGGAGCGGGGGGAGGGGTACAGTTCCTGCCCTTAATGGCGGAGGAAGAGGTTTCTGGATTTCTGCAGAGCTTGGCGGAAAAGCTTGCTCAACCGGAACGGGTTATTCCAGGGGGGTTCCTCTATATGACCGATCTCCTGTTTGACCCCGCGGTGGGAAGCAGGGTTGGGACAATCTTTGCAGCCAAGTTCGCTAACTTAAAGCCGGAAGTGGTTATTACCATTGAGACTAAGGGAATACCGCTGGCCCTGATGACTGCACAGTCCTTGAATGTGCCATTGGTGGTTATTCGCAATGACAGCAGGGTAACTGAGGGCTCATCGGTAAGCATTAACTATGTTTCCGGATCAACCCATAGAATCCAGACCATGTCCCTGCCAAGGCGCGCACTGGACAAGGGTACTCGCGTGGTGATCATTGATGACTTTATGAAAGCGGGGGGCACTGCCCGAGGAATGCTCGAGCTTTTAGAGGAGTTCGGGGCGGAAGTGCTTGGAATTGGAGTGCTTGTCAGCAATTTGGAACCGAGGGGAAAACTGGTTACTGATTATGTAGCTTTGCTGGAATTGATAGAAGTTGATGAACAAAAAAAGAAGATTCGAATCAGACCAAACCTTGTTTAACAGCACTAAACCGCCGGCTCAGCCGGCGGTTTTCCTTTTGTACCTCAGGAAAGTATATACTCGGCAATGTTAGCCGAGTATATCGAACACGGGCACTGAAATGCGCAGGCTATGGAGGAAAAACGAAGCGCGCATTTCTTGATGGATTTTTCTTTGGAAAATATATGGAATTGCAGGAGGAATTTTACACTAAGGCAGAGAATAACACAGAGTGGCATGATGCAGCAGAAGGGTGGTGAAAGCATGAACATTACGGACGTACGCATTCGCAAAATTAACATCGAGGGGAAAATGAAAGCAGTGGTATCGGTTACTTTCGATAACTCCTTTGTGGTCCATGATGTGAAGGTGGTTGAGGGCCAAAATGGTTTGTTTGTAGCTATGCCCAGTCGAAAGACACCTGAAGGGGAGTTTCGCGATATAGCTCATCCAATCTCTGCCGATGCGCGTGAGTACATTCAGACCGCAGTCTTAAAAGCCTACCAGGAAGCGATATAAGCAAAAAACGACTCGAGCCTGAATAGGGCTCTTTTTCTTTTTCCTTCATTTTTAAAGGAATTGGGCGATAAATCTCGAATATTTAGCCTTGTTCCCGGGGATGAGAATAGGAACAGCCTGGGAAAGCTATTTATAGTTAGGAAAGTGGGGTGTTTACGTGGGTGAAGTCGCGGCCATTATCATGGCAGCAGGGAAAGGAACCAGAATGAAGTCTAAGTTACCCAAGGTCCTGCACCAGATTTGTGGCAAATCTTTAGTCGCCCATGTGATCGATTCTCTACGTGATACAGGTATTGACGATATTACAGTGGTAGTGGGCCATGGGCGGGAACAAGTTGAGGATGCGCTTGGCTCTAAGGTTAAATTCGTCTATCAGGAACAGCAGCTTGGTACCGGGCATGCGGTGCTTCAAGCCAGGGACGCAGTGGACCATTCCAAGCGGATCCTTGTTGTGAGCGGGGATACCCCTCTGCTCTCCCCAGTCACCCTGTCCGCTTTGATCAAGCGCCAAAGGGAGAGTGGAGCGGTGATCAGCGTGCTCACGGCTGTGCTGAATGATCCCACTGGCTATGGAAGAATACTACGTGACGCAGGTGGCGGGGTTCTCGGCATTGTCGAGGAGAAGGATGCTGATGAACAACAAAAGTGTATTGCGGAAATAAACTCCGGGACTTATTGCTTTAGCGGTCGTTTTCTGTTTGAAGGGCTAGCGAAACTGCAACCCAATAACAGCCAAAATGAATATTATCTTACGGACTTGGTGGCGTTAGCAGTTCAGGCAGAACTTAGGGTGGAGGGCCAGGTTTGCAGCGATTCCCGGGAAATCCAGGGTATTAACTCCCGGCTCCAGTTGGCAGAGGCTGCCAGCATAATGAATACTCTTACCCTGGAGGGATTAATGAACGAAGGGGTAACCATTGTAGATCCTGCTTCAACTTTCATAGAACCTGGGGTTTTGGTAGGCAGGGATTCTGTAATTCTTCCTTTCACTATGCTGCAGGGCAAAACTGTGATTGGGGCAGACTGTTCAATTGGACCCCAAACCAGATTGATTGACTGCGTAATCGGGGATAGGGTAAACGTGGAAAACTCTGTGGCCAAGGAGGCAGAGATTGGGGATGACTGTGTAGTCGGACCGTTCGCCTACCTGCGGCCTGAGACGGTGTTGGGTTCCTGCGTTAAGGTAGGGGACTTCGTGGAGATCAAGAAGTCCTTTATTGATCAAGGCAGCAAAGTTCCACACCTAAGCTATGTTGGGGACTCTACACTTGGTAAGAATGTAAACATTGGGGCAGGTACTATCACCTGTAACTATGATGGTTTTACCAAGTCCACCACTGAAATCGGAGATGGAGCCTTTATTGGCAGTAATACCAACCTGGTCGCTCCGGTCCGGGTGGGGGCAGGCGCTGTGGTTGCCGCTGGGTCGACTATTACTAAAGATGTTCCGGAGAAGAGTCTGGGGGTCGCTCGCGGTAAACAGGTTAATGTTGAGAAGTGGGCGGGTCCCTCAGCTAAAAATAAACAATAAACCAGGTTTTGCAGGGAGGTCCCCAGACATGAGTGTGCGCAGGTTAAAAATTTTTTCCGGCAATTCAAACCCCAGCCTGGCTCTGGAAATTGCCGAGTACCTTGGAGTAGGCTTGGGTTCTGCCAATGTAAAGCGCTTCAGCGATGGTGAGATCAGTATCGCTATCGATGAAAGCGTTCGGGGAGCAGATGTATTTGTCGTTCAGCCTACATCTTCTCCAGTGAATGATAATATAATGGAACTGCTAATCATGATAGATGCGCTGCGCAGAGCCTCGGCCAGACGGATTACCGCAGTTATTCCTTACTACGGGTATGCGCGTCAGGAGAGAAAGACCAGGGCCAGGGACCCGATTACGGCAAAACTGTTTGCTAATATTTTGGCCACAGCAGGGACCAGGCGGGTGGTTACCATGGACCTGCACGCTCCAGCAATTCAGGGCTTTTTCGATATACCGGTGGATCATCTGCCGGGGGTTCCAATTCTGGCTGAATACCTCTTGAACAAGCAGTTGGAAAATGTAGTGGTTGTTTCCCCGGACCTTGGTGGGGTGACTAGGGCCAGGGATCTGGCGGAAAGAATAGGGGCCTCGATCGCGATCATTGACAAGCGGAGACCAGAACCTAATGTGGCAGAAATTATGCACATTATCGGGGATCTGAACGGGAAGACCGTGGTGATGATAGATGATATTATTGATACTGCGGGTACGATAACGCAAGGAGCTGCAGCTCTGATGGAGAGGGGAGCTAAAGAGGTTTTCGCTTGCTGTACCCATCCGGTCCTCTCCGGCCTGGCGCTTGAAAGGCTGCAAAAGTCCGTTATCAAAGAGGTAGTGATAACCAATACTATCCAGCTGCCGGAGGAAAAAAAGATCGATAAACTCAAGGTGCTTTCCGTCGCTCCCTTGTTGGGTGAAGCCATCATCCGCATCCACGAGGACTTGTCCGTAAGCAAACTTTTTTCTTGAACAGCTAATAAAAGCCAACAATACCCCGGGTGAATACCCGGGGTATTGTTTAGAATCAAGTTAAGAGTGCGGGTTGATTTCGGTTCCTTCTTTCTCCTGAACCGGTGCCGTCTGCTCTTCCGGACAGCAGGACTGCTCTTCCTGCTTCTCCTCATCAGTCAGCTTTGCGGCCTGTAATGGGGGGGAGTCAACTTGTTCCTTGCCTTTGGAAATGTGCTTGCTGAGTTCCTTTGTCCGCTGCAAAGAGGAATAAAAGATATGTGCGGTGGAATCCTTCACGTTCTTAAGGGTTTCCGAGACCCCGGTTTCCACTGCGGACAGCCGTTCCTCAGTCCCGGATACTGCAATAATCACATCTTTGCCCATGGTAATCAGGTCCTGGCGATTCACGCGGGCGCGGCCCTTAAACAGGCCGGTAAGAAAGTTGCTGGCGATCTCCAAGGAGACAATTGACCCTGTGGAGGGGTCAAGGTAAAACTCCTCTACGCTGCCCAGAACTTTGCCGCTTTCGGTAACTACTTTCGTACCTATCAGAGATACCTTATCCTTGAGCATGGATACAATATCAGGTAGACTGGTTGCCTTCTCAGCGTTGCTTATTCTATCGACGGTGATTGCATTGTCCCCTACACTGCGAACTTTTGCATAAGGGATAACTCTTTGGTCCTTAAAGAATCCCTTTTGGTCGACCAGAAGAGCAGCGATTTCCATGGATTTGGAGTTTACAATCAGGCCCCGGACCGATCCGATCTGCTGCCCTTCACTGACACTGATTATGGGCATTGACAGATACTCATGACTTTTTTTCATGGGTTCACCCCTTTTTGCAGGTCTACAGCCGGAATTGAATTATCCGGCACTCAAAGGTATCCCGGATCGTAACCTTTATACTATGGCTATGAGAGAGCGGAGATTATTATGTTTAGATTTTTACGGGAAAGGAACTCAACCTATATGCGCGTCGTGGTGGGGCTGGGCAATCCTGGCAATAAATACAGTCGAAACAGGCATAATGTGGGGTTTGTGGCTATTGACCATTTGGCCGAAAAGTCAAATTGCAGTTTCCGGGGTAAGTTTCAGGCAGATGTGGGTGATATTGTTCTGGGGCTGGAGAAGTGTTTGTTGGTCAAACCCCAGACCTTCATGAATCTTAGCGGCAGGTCGGTGCGGGAGGTATTAAACTGGCACAAGCTTTCGCCCGAAAACCTGATAGTGATCTATGATGATATGGACTTGCCCCTGGGTAAAATCAGGCTGCGTTCTCAGGGTGGGCCGGGGGGGCATAACGGGATCAAATCAATAATTGCTGAGTTGGGAACAGAGGACTTTGCCAGGGTAAGAGTCGGTATCGGACGTCCGCCCCAGGGCTGGGATCCCGTGGACTACGTGTTGGGTGATTTTCGAGGGGAGGAACTGCGGGAGTTAGATGAGGTGATGGACAAGGTGGAAGGAGCGGTTACCAGTATTGTTTCCAGCGGAATGGCCCGGGCAATGAATAACTATAACCGCTGATTAAGGGAATAATCTCTTTCCGCTAGAGGGATACTAAAGGCGGAAGGAGTGGCTGAATATGTTAATCCGCTATGTATGTGAATGCTGTGACCGCTTGATCGAAGAGATACTGGTGAGTGAAGAATTAGTTAATCTTTTGCGGGACGAGGAGCGTTCAGCCGGCTTGACTGGGTTAGGGCCCGAAGCTATAATAAAGCTAGAACGCGAGGGTTCTTTGGTCTTGGAGACCCTTTGTTCGGAGTGCCTGGCTGAACTCCAGTTTGAAGCGGGAGGCAGTTTAGTCTTAAATACACCAATCATAAACTAGTGAAGCACGACGGGCTCGGGTAAACACTACCGGGCCCTTTCTAATAGGGCCAACTATCAGCCCTATAAATTTCGGATATTTGCTTGGGTCTTGTTAATGAGTGGGGGTCACACGGACGCCCATTAATTTGTTTTGTCCGTGGGAGGATATCAGTGGAGAGATTGATTCGTTTTCTGGAGAAGACACCGGAATACCGCTCATTGGCACAAGGGCTAAGGGACGGTATTGACCAGCAGGCTGTCTATGGACTTAGCGGTTCACAGAAGGCCTTTATGCTGGCTGCGCTTACCTATAGAACGAAGCGGCCGGTACTGTTGATTACCCATAGTGAGGAGCACGCCCGGGAGCTTCAGGAGAATCTGCAGTCCTTGCTCCTGCCCTCGGGGCAAAAGGTGCTGTATTTTCCGGTCCTGGATTGGCTTCCCTTTGAGGTTTTGGGCAGAAGCAAGGAGACAGAAGCTAAAAGGCTCCGGGTTTTAGCCCAACTCGATGAACCGACAACTGTGGTGACCACTATCCAAGCGCTGGAAAGGCTTATGCTGCCGCGTGACAAGTGGTTCGCTCTATGCAAGGAGTTTCAACCCGGGGATATTTGCCAACTGGACGAACTCTATGCCAGCCTTCTGGATATGGGGTACGAACGGGTTGACATGGTTGAAGGGCCGGGACAATTCAGTGTGCGAGGGGGTATAGTGGATATATATTCTCTGGCTGGAGAACCGGTACGTCTGGAATTCTTCGATGAAGAACTGGATTCCCTGCGGGAGTTTGACCCCATTACCCAAAGGTCCACGCGACAGTTGGAGCAAATTCGGCTATATCCTGCACGTGAGCTTGTTATCCCGCAGCGGGAACTTAAAGCGGGCTGGCCCGCTATTGAGGCCCAGGCAAAAAAGGTAGTTTCAAGGCTGAAGAAAACCTCTCTTCAAGCTGCGGAAGGTTTACAAGGGTATGTCGATACCCTGTCCGACAAGTTTGCTGCGGGAATATATGACCAAAACTTCGAAGTTCTGGCCTGTTATTGCTTTTCCAAACTAAATTCCCTGCTCAGTTATTTCACGCAGGATACAGTCGTGGTGCTCGATGAAGCGGTGAGGATAAGGGAGCATCTTGAATTCAGTGTCAGAGAGAGGGCAGAAGAATATACCACCTTGCTCCAGGCAGGGAAGGTGTTTGTGGAGCCGAGTTCCCTGTTTTTAGATTTTCCGGGCTTTGTTTCAGAACTGAGCAAAAAACAGGCGCTCCTGCTTTCGAGCTTGCCCAGGCAATTTCCTGGGTTTAAGCCAAAGAATTTGTTAAACTTCGTGACAAAACCCGTACAGGGTTTTGTGGGCCGCTCTGCTGCACTGGCCGATGAAATTAAAACTTTATTATATGAGGGAAATGGGGTCGCTCTCCTGGTGGGGGGTGGGGAACAGGCGGAACGGTTAAAGTTAATACTTAGGGATTACGGGGTTAATGCTCCTGTCCTGGATAAAGCGCTTGAGCCCGGTCAGGTTGGTATTTTACCACTGGAACTAAAGGGAGGTTTTCAACTTCCCCGGGCCAAATTGGCGGTCATTTCCGCAAACGAGCTGGCTTATGGGCAGAAAAAGGCCAAGCCAAAGCCTCGCGGCAAGGGACTAAAGGGGGAAAAGATCACTCCTTTCGTGGAGCTCAAGCCGGGTGATTTCGTGGTGCATGCTAATCATGGGATTGGCAAGTACCTTGGAGTGGAAAGGCTGGATATTGGCGGTGCAGCCAGGGATTACTTTCTCATCAAATATGCCGGGGAAGACAAACTCTATGTGCCTTCAGATCAGGTGAATTTGATCCAGAAGTATCTGGGCGGAGAAGGGCAGGCACCCAAACTTTATAAATTGGGCGGAAATGACTGGGCCAAGGTTAAAAGCAAGGTGAAATCCGCTGTTAAAGATATGGCGGAGGATCTGCTTCAGCTTTATGCTGAAAGGGAAAAGTCCGTGGGTCATGCCTTTTCCAAGGATAATGTCTGGCAGCAGGAGTTCGAAAACCGCTTTCCTTATGAGGAAACCCCGGACCAGCTCCAGTGCATAGAAGAGGTAAAGGCAGACATGGAGAAACCTAAGGTCATGGACCGTCTTATTTGTGGTGATGTAGGCTACGGCAAGACGGAGGTTGCAATCAGGGCGGCCTTTAAAGCAGTTACGGATGGAAAACAGGTGGCAGTTCTGGTTCCTACCACAATCCTGGCGCAGCAGCACCTTGTTACCTTTTCTGAAAGGTTTGCCGGTTACCCTATAACCATCGAAATGCTGAGCCGTTTCCGTTCCCCGAAGGAGCAAAAACAAGTGGTGGAGGGCTTGGCGGATGGCAGTGTGGACGTGGTTATTGGTACTCACCGCCTGGTCTCGGAAGATATTAAGTTTAAGGATTTGGGGCTGCTTATAGTAGATGAAGAACAGCGCTTTGGGGTCTCGCACAAGGAAAGGCTAAAGCTGTTTAAGAAGAATGTGGATGTTTTAACCTTATCAGCAACACCGATCCCCAGGACTTTACATATGGCGCTGGTAAACATCCGGGATATGAGTGTGATTCAGACTCCCCCGGAGGACAGGTATCCGGTTCAGACCTATGTTGCGGAGTTTGGCCCTGAACTAGTCAGGGATGCTATTCGCAGGGAGATAAACAGGGGAGGGCAGGTCTTTTACGTCCACAACCGGGTGCAGGATTTGGATAAGGTGACCCTGGACTTGGCTAAACTTATTCCTGAGGCAAGGATAGTATCTGCTCACGGACAAATGCGGGAAGACGACCTTGAACAGGTGATGCTTGATTTTATGGAAAGGCGCTATGACCTGCTGGCCTGTACCACCATTATTGAGACCGGGCTGGACTTACCCAACGTGAACACACTAATTGTCAGTGATGCGGATTACATGGGGCTTTCCCAACTTTACCAGCTGAGGGGGAGGGTAGGCCGGTCGAACCGCAGGGCATTTGCTTACTTCCTGTACCGACGCAACAAGATCCTTACGGAAGTAGCAGAGAAAAGACTAAGTGCGATCCGCGATTTTACGGAATTCGGATCCGGTTTTAAAATTGCAATGCGGGATTTGGAGCTGCGCGGAGCGGGAAGTATTCTCGGGGCCGAACAACACGGGCAGATGGCGGCAGTTGGCTTTGATATGTATACCAAACTGCTGGAACAGGCTATCCAGGAATTAAGGGGAGAGAAGGAGGAAGAAAGCATCGAGCCCTCGATAGAGTTGAACATGGATGCCTATTTCGATAGTGAATACATAGCGGAAAGCAGCGTGAAAATGGAGTTTTACCAGCGGTTAATGCGTGTGCGGACGGAAAAAGTACTGGATGATATAACCGCGGAACTTATCGATCGCTTTGGCGATCCCCCGCCAGCGGTAGCCAACCTTCTAAAAATTGTGGTTATCAGGATCAAGGCCATTCAGCTGGGGTTATCTGTAATTAAACAAGAGAGTGGGGCTGTTCGCCTGAAGTTCGGGCGTGACCCGAACTTTTCTGGAGAGAAGTTAATGGAACTGGCCAAGAGAATAGGACCGTCTCTAGGGTTCTCGGCTGCAGAGGGCCTGGAAATGAGGCTCAAGCTAAACCCCCGCATTCATAAAGATATTATCAAGGTACTGTCTAATTTAATTGACGTTATAAATAAGATTGCGGATCAGAACCTGACTTTGGTATAATAGGTTCATTGGATTAGAAAGGGAGTGTTTTATTTTGAGCAAAAGGCGCCTTCTTGTCTGGGCCGCTCTGATTGTTTTTGGCATGGCTGTCTTGACAGGCTGCGGCACCCTTGGCCAGTATTTCGGGGGCAAATGGGTTGCAAAGGTAAACGGAGAAAAGATTTCCGTTGATGACTTTAATAAACGTCTGGAGAAAGTCAAGCAGAGCTATGTACAACAAGGACTGGATCTTAACAGTGAGCAGGGAAAACGTATGCTCGATGCTCTGAAAAAGCAGACCGTTGATGACATGATTACGGAGCAACTGATTATCCAGGAGGCCAAGAAGGAAAATCTGGCTGCTGATGACAAAAAGGTTCAGACCGAGCTGGAGAATATCAAGAATAACTTTAAAACTGCGGATGGTAAACCTGACAATGCTAAATATCAGGAAGCCCTGAAAGGTCAAGGCATGACCGAAGCGGACCTGAAGGACTACCTGAAGGTACAGCTTACAGCTAAAGCGCTCTATGACAAGGTTACTGCTGGTGTTACTGTTTCTGATGCCGATATCCAGCAGTATTACAATGATAATAAGGACAGTTTCGTTGATCCTGAAAAGGTACAAGCCCGACAGATTCTGTTAAAGACTGAGGACGAGGCCAAGGCCGTAATCGCTGAGTTAAAAGCAGGAGCTAAATTTGCCGACTTAGCTAAGCAGAAGTCCACTGACACAGGGACCAAAGACAATGGCGGGGAACTTGGCCTTTTCGCTAAAGGTGAAATGGTTGCGGAATTTGAAAATGCGGCCTTTGCACAAAGGGTGGGTAGTTTTTCTGAGCAGCCTGTTAAGACCACGTTTGGCTATCATGTTATCCTTGTGGAAGATCGTAAGGAAAAGGTCCAAAAAACCTTTGATCAGGCTAAGGATGAAATCAAACAAACCCTTCCAGATAAGAAAAAGGGTGAAAAGTTTCAACAGTATCTGGATGAGCTCAAGAAGAAGGCGAAAATTGAGTACGCTCCGGAGTATAAAGCACCAATTTCTAGTCCGTCCACAACCACTGCTCCAACCACAAAATAGATATCCTAATCCCGGCCGCAAGGCCGGGATTTTAAAATTTCATGATATATTGACGCGGATGGAAAAAAATGAATAATCCCTACCGGGGTGATATATACTATCTGTGAAAGAATTTCCAACGCCGGACATAAAGGAGGGATAAAGAGCTAATGAAGGCAACAGGGATCGTTAGAAGAATTGACGATTTGGGCCGAGTTGTTATACCTAAGGAAATCCGTAGAACCCTCAGAATTAGAGAGGGAGATCCTCTTGAAATTTTTGTGGACCGCGAAGGGGAAGTGATCTTAAAAAAATATTCTCCTATAGGTGAATTGGGCGACTTTGCCAAGGAATATGCGGAGTCCCTTGGGGAAGCTACGGGGCATATTGCTTGTATTGCCGATAGAGATAATATTATTGCTGTGGCAGGCGCCTCCAAGAAGGAATTCATGGGAAAAGCAATTGGACCAGCTGTAGAAAAGGCAATGGAGGACCGGAAGACCCTTCATATTTCCAAAGCTGGGGACAATCCACATTGCAAAATCTGCCCGGTAAATGAAGAAGAGGAAAAGTGCAAGCTCACAAGCGAGGTTATTGCTCCAATTATTGCGGAAGGGGATCCAATTGGGGCGGTTATCCTAATGTCTAAAGAGCCGAATGTGAAGATGGGCGAGATGGAGATTAAGCTGGTGGAAACCGCGGCTGGTTTTCTGGCAAAGCAAATGGAACAATAACTGGGAAAGGCGGCATGGACCGCCTTTTTTAGTTGGGTGGAATTAGTTTCCCTTCAACGGATATAATTTGTCCTCCTGGTTAATAAGATGTACAAGCAAGTACCGGGAGGAAGGCACGTGGCTGTAAACAGGAGTTTTATTCAGGGAGCGCTCATATTAACGGTCGGTGGGATTATCAGCAAGCTTTTGGGGGCAGCGTATCGTATTCCTTTCGCGAATTTGGTGGGTAATGAAGGGATTGGCCTGTATCAGATGGCCTACCCCATTTATATCGCACTGTTGGCCCTTTCTACGGGGGGAATTCCAGTTGCAGTTTCGATCATGGTGGCTGAGCGCCTAAGTAAAGAGGACAGGCGCGGTGCAAACCGCGTTCTATTAACTGCAGTTCTGCTTTTAGGTGTTCTGGGACTGGGGTTGAGCGTGGGCCTCTATATGGGATCAGCCTTTATTGCGGACAGGCTCTTGTATGATAGCAGGGCGATTTATTCCTTGATGTTTATCAGTCCGGCTCTCTTTTTTACCGCGGTTGTTTCCCCGCTGCGGGGGTATTTCCAAGGGGGGCAGAATATGGTGCCCACCGCGGTTTCTCAGGTTGTAGAACAGTTGGCCCGGGTACTTACAGTTTTTGCTGGAGCCTATTTGTTCTTGCCTTACGGAATAGAGTTTGCAGCTGCCGGAGCCACCTTCGGGGCAGTAACGGGTGGAGCAGCTGCCTTGCTGGTCCTGATCATTTTTGGCTATAGAACATGGTCAAAGGGTTCAGAACCGACGGGATTGGGTTATCTGGCTTGTGTCAGGAGGCTGGGAACGCTGGCGCTGCCTGTTTGCCTGGGTGGTTTGGTTCTGCCTTTAATGCAGGGAATAGATGCAGTAGTGGTCCCTCAGCGATTACAATTGGCAGGATATGATGTTTCGGGTGCTACCGCTCTTTACGGGGAACTGACTGGTATGGCCGGTCCCTTGATTAACTTGACCGGTGTGGTTACCACAGCCCTGGCTGCAAGTCTTGTCCCCGCGGTTTCTACCGCCCTTGGCCGGGGGGATAGTCTCCTCCTCAAACGCAGGGTGGAGGATGCCTTGAGACTGGCAGCTCTAATCTGTGTACCGGCTGCTGTGGGTTTGGTAGTACTGGCAGAGCCGATCTCCAGGGCGTTGTATAACCTGCCGTCCATGGGTCAGACTTTGGCGTCCCTGGCCCCGGCAGCATTCTTTCTGGGGATGCACCAGGCCCTTTCCGGTGCGCTGCAAGGTATGGGTAAGACCGGACTGCCTGTGAGAAATTTGGTATTGGGGGCATGTCTTAAACTCGGTCTGACCTATTATCTTACAGCACTGCCTAATTGGGGAGTGCGTGGGGCGGCGATAGGCTCGGTGGCGGGTTTCGCTCTTGCGGCGGCGCTAAACTTCTGGGAGGTATATATTTTATTGCCTGGAGGGCTTCAACTGAGCAAATTATTGCTCAAACCTACATTGGCTGGTACAATTATGGCAGTAATTCTACTAATAATGAAGAACGATTTGGCGAGTGACCGGTTCGGGGGCTTTATTTTGGTGGCGGCAGGGGGATTTGTGTACCTGCTCAGCCTGCTGTTTTCCGGAGAACTAAAGGCCGGTGAGATCTCCCGGGCGCCGTGGCTCGGGCGAACTTTGGCCCAGTGGTTGCTGGCCTTGGGTATTGTGAGGGAATAACGTGGCAAAAATTGTTGTTGTGGGCCTAGGCCCGGGGTCACTGGGCCAAATGAGCCTGGAGACCTTTGATTTGTTGAGTTCAGGAATTCCAGTATACTTACGTACCGAGATTCACCCCTGCGTTCGGGAATTAAGGGAGCGTGGGGTGGATTTTCAAACCTTTGACACAGTTTATGGAGCTGAAACCTCCTTTGAGGATGTGTATAGAGTAATTTCGAAAACTCTACTTGCGGAGGCAAAAGGACAGGATATACTTTATGCCGTTCCGGGCCATCCACGCGTTGCAGAGCAATCCGTAAAGATACTTTTGGAACTTGCTCCCTCCGAAGGGGTTGCGGTGGAGGTTAAAAGTGCCATGAGTTTTCTAGATCCTCTGTTCACTCTGCTGGGGATAGATCCTGCAGACGGGGTGAACCTTGTGGACGGTGCCGCAGCTATAGAGCGGGTGGACTATCGGTGTTGGACAGTAATTCCTCAGGTCTATGACCGAATGCTGGGGTCCGAGCGCAAGCTTGATCTTATGGCCTTCTATCCTGACGAATTCAAAGTGTTTATTGTACAGGGGGCCGGGTCTGCTGAAGAAAGGGTTGAGGAGGTTCCTCTTTACCAACTCGACAGGTCAGAAAGATTTAACCACCTAACCAGTATTGCCGTTCCGCCGCTTCCAGCTGAGCTTCAACCTCCGGATTGGGAAAAGCTGTTAGAGGTTATGACCCAATTGAGGGGAAAAGAAGGGTGCCCCTGGGATAAGGAACAAACCCACCTGAGTTTACGCCCATATCTGATTGAGGAGACTTATGAGGTCCTTGAGGCTTTAGATCAAGAAGACATGCATAAATTGTGCGAAGAATTGGGAGACTTATTACTGCAAATTATATTTCATGCGCAATTAGCCCAGGAACGACAGGATTTTAATATTCGGGATGTTGTTCGGGAAATAGTCGAAAAGCTGGTGCGTCGTCATCCCCATGTATTTGCCGGCACTAAGGCTGATTCTGCTGGTGAGGTAGTGGTTAATTGGGAGAAGATTAAAGCAACGGAAGCGGGAGGACGCAGCTCCTTGCTTGATGGGCTGACCAAAGGGCTGCCCGCCCTAATGTATGCGCTTAAGGTTCAGTCCAGGGCTGCAAAGGTTGGCTTCGATTGGCCGGATCAAAATGGCCCGGTGGGCAAAATTGAAGAGGAGTTAAAAGAGTTTTTGGAGGCAGATTCTCCAGAACATAAGACAGAGGAATTGGGAGACATTTTGTTTTCGGTTGTCAATTTGGCCAGGTTTGTAGACATCGATCCTGAACTGGCTTTACGTGGAACCACAGATAAATTCATAGAGAGATTTCAATTAATGGAGCTGCACTGCCGTGAAAAGGGCCTCGAATTAGAGCAAATGAGTTTGCAAGAGCTGAATAATCTGTGGGAAATAGCGAAAAAACATCGAAAATAGATCGAAAGTTGTTGAATATTATGTAGTGGCAGAAGGAGATTCGGGCTCTATAGCGAAAGTAGTACAAGTACCATAATATCAGGAGGGATTACCTTTGAACAAAACCGATTTGGTAACTGCTGTTGCGGAAAAAACTGAACTCGCCAAAAAAGATGCAGAAAAAGCGGTAAATGCAATTTTCGCCAGCATCGAAGAAGCCCTTGCAAAAGGTGATAAGGTTCAATTGGTTGGGTTTGGAACCTTTGAGGTTAAGGAACGTAAAGAACGAACTGGTCGTAATCCGCAAACTAAAGAGCAAATTGTTATTCCTGCTTCCAAAGTTCCGGGCTTCAAAGCCGGCAAGTCCCTTAAAGAAGCTGTTCTCTAGGCAATACTTTAGAAATCAGGTTTGTTCCAGAACCTGATTTTTTTAAGAGGGATGGCATGAGACTTGACAAGTTTCTTAAAGTTTCACGGCTGATAAAGCGGAGAACAGTCGCCAAAGAAGTTTGCGACCAAGGGTGTGTTACGGTTAATAACCGTCCGGCTAAAGCGGGAACTGAGGTTAAGCCGGAAGATAAGTTAGAAGTTACACTGGGAATGAAAACCCTGAGGGTTCGCATCGTTAGTACGCCGGAAACTGTCAGGGCCCAGGATGCGGCTCAATTATACGAAGTTATCGAAGAAAAAGAAATCTAAGGCATGAAAAGCAGGAGGGCGTACTCCTGCTTTTTTGCGTTTGCTGCGGGCAAGTTCTAACCACTTTACCTGGGGCATAGTGTATAGATAAGAGACCCGGGTCGAAAGGGGAACGGACATGGAAGCAAACAAGCAAAGCAAGGAGCATTATCTCCATTTGGATAAAAGAAAGAAGTTGGCTTTAAGTGGGATTACCAACGTAGGAACTTTTAGTGAAAACGAAATAATTCTTGAAAGCACCATGGGCAAGATGCTTCTAAAGGGGGAAGGACTGCATATTACTCAGTTAAATCTTGATGCCGAGACCCTAACGGTTGAAGGAATGGTTAAGGCGATAGTGTACTCGGACAGTGAGTCAAAGGTAAAAGGGAAAAAGCTGCTGAATAAAATCCTTCGCTAACGGTTCACCGTTAGCCTTTATTTCGTAATAAATGGCGATCTTAGGAGGGGGGGAGAGGGGTTTGCTGCAGCAACAGGCCTGGGCTTTTCTAACTGCCATGCTGACCGGTATTATCGCAGGGATCTTGTTTGACATTTATCGAGTGCTCAGACAGCTTTTAGGTTTGCGTAAAATCGGCACCGCGGTCGGCGACTTTATCAGTCTAATTTCTATCTCCTTAGCAGCCTTTTCCCTGCTCCTTCTGGGAAATTGGGGGGAAATGAGGCTATTTGTAATATTAGCTATTGCCGGGGGTTTGATAATTTATTTTAAGGTTGCCAGCTTCTGGACTCAAAGGGCGGTCTATTTTACTATTAAGGCCCTGGGCTGGGGAGCGAAGGCTTTGCTGCAATGTATTCTCATCCCTTGCAGGATTATTCTCAGAATCCTGAGGGTGCCGGTGCAAGGTTTAGGGTGGGCCAGCCATTTGACGGCGAGAATCCTGGAATATTTGCTCAGCTTTCTGCAAGCGCCATTTTGCGGCTGGTATCGTCGGGTTCTAAATAAGTTTTCTCATCCTCCAAGGCCTTAACAGGAATTCAAGTTCTAGGAATTACTTCCATAAATAAAGTTGCCTATTTGCCGCTGTCAAGTTATAATGTTTGTGGACTCTGTGTACAAGTTATGTAGTCATTTTGTCCACAGGTTATCCACTGACTGTTGATAAAATGTGGATTAAGTTTTAGCTGGTGAAAAATATGCACCTGGAAATAAGGGGATTGGAAAAACTTAGCTTTCGTGAACGCCAGGTTGTTGTTCTCAAAGAGACCGGGCATTCTACCGAAGAGATTGCGAAACAGTTGAGTTTAAGCGCCAGCTCTGTCGCAACTTTGTTTAACCGGGCAAAATCAAAGGGATACCAGTTGGTCATGATTATACCCTCTGAGAGAATGGGACTTGATCTTAACGGGGAGGAATAACTTTGCTGCAGAGGAAGCGTACGCCTTCACGACTAAGTAAATATCGCATTCACGCTTTCATTGTAGTGGTTGTGGCGGCCGGAGTTCTGACGGTATTTTGGCCGGCATATATCTGGAGCACACAATTGAATGATGATGTTAATAAGCTGGCGGCAGAGAAGGTCCGTTTGGCAAAGCAGAACACCGTGCTGAAAGAAGAAATTAGCCGGTTAAATACTCCGGAGTATATAGAACAGTTGGCCAGGCAGGATTTAGGCTTGGTGAAACCTGGAGAGGTCCCGATTGCTCAGACTGTCCCGGGTAAGAGATGATTAAATATTCTTGACACAAAAATTCCACGTAACGTATAATGAAAGCTGCAGCTAAATTTTTTCCCGTGGACAAGGAGGAATCTTTTTTCGATGGCCATCGCTATTGGCACCATAGTTGAGGGAGTGGTTACCGGTATAACTAACTTCGGAGCATTTATAGAACTGCCGGATAGAGTTACTGGATTGGTTCATATCTCCGAAGTGGCGGATGCTTACGTAAAGGATGTCAAGGACTACCTTAAGGAACAGGATAAGGTAAGGGTCAAGGTTATCAATATTGATGACAAAGGTAAAATCGGATTGTCAATCAAGCAGGCTAACCCCAACTATAGAAACCCAGTTCGTGAGCGCCGGGTGTCAAGTGTTTCCTTCGAGGATAAGTTGTCCAAATTTCTTAAGGAAAGCGAAGAGCGCCAACAAGAATTTAAGCGGGCCACCGAGTCCAAGCGAGGCGGGCGTGGTTCTGGTCGATATTAGAAATTGAGAGTTAGATGCTTTAAAGACGCCAAACCTGTACGAACGGGTTGGCGTCTTTTGATATAAAAAAGATCGAATGGGCTCGAAGAATGGGAATTTATTGAACGCAAGAGAGATTATGGGAGGACTATCTGCCCATGGCAGAGAATACTATCCAATTGTGCCCCAAGTATTACGGCTGCGCAAGAAGCCTAAAAATGTAAAGGGAGATGATCAAGAGTGCCTTATAATCCCCGTAGCATGGATCCAACAAAATTTAAGGATTGGCAAATTGCTGAAGAGGCGGAAAAGTTTTTGCCCACCCCAGATGAATGGATTGAAAAGTTAGGCATTGAAAAATGTGAAATGATTCCTTACGGGAAAACTCCAAAACTGGATTTTATCAAAATCATGAACAGATTAAAAAATAAGCCAGATGGAAAGTATGTTGAAGTGACTGCCATTACTCCCACCCCACTGGGAGAAGGCAAAACAACCGTTTCACTAGGGCTTGTACAGGGACTTGGCAAGAAGGGAGTAAAGGTCGGGGGGGCGCTGCGTCAGCCCTCAGGAGGGCCCACCATGAATGTAAAAGGGACGGCCGCAGGGGGAGGTAATGCCCTGCTTATCCCTATGACAGAGTTTTCACTCGGACTTACCGGGGACATCAATGACATCGCCAATGCTCACAATCTTGCCATGGTAGCATTGACTTCACGGATGCAGCATGAAGGCAATTATACGGATGAGGAATTGAACGGACGTGGCTTGAAGCGGCTTGACATTGATCCCAAAAACGTGGAGATGGGATTGGTGCTGGACTTTGCTGCCCAGGCCTTGAGGAACATAATAGTAGGGATTGGGGGCAAGAAAGACGGCCTGTTGATGCAGTCCAAATTTGGCATTACGGTTGGTTCTGAATTGATGGCCATATTGGCGGTCTCCAGGGATCTGGCAGATCTCAGGGACAGAATTGGCAAGGTAATAGTGGCCTATGACCGGACGGGAAGACCGGTAACCACTTCTGATCTTGATGTTGCAGGGGCCATGACCGCGTGGATGCGCAATACCATTAACCCTACCCTGTGTTATTCTGTGGAGGGACAGCCCATTCTCGTGCATGCGGGTCCCTTTGCTAATATTGCCATAGGACAGAACTCAATTATTTCAGATCGGTTGGCTCTAAAACTTTTTGATTACACAGTTACAGAGAGCGGTTTCGCTGCGGATATTGGTTTTGAGAAGTTCTGGAATGTAAAGTGTCGCCTAAGCGGTCTCACTCCCAACGCATCAGTAATCGTGGCAACCGTAAGGGCCTTGAAAATGCATGGCGGCGGGCCGACCGTAGCTCCGGGACGACCACTTCCGGATGAATACACGCGGGAAGATCTGGCTTTGGTCGAAAAGGGACTGTCAAACTTAATCCACATGGTAAATGTAGTGAAAAAGTCAGGGATAGTTCCGGTTGTATGCATCAATAGTTTTTATACGGATACCCCTGCAGAAGTGGCTCTGATCAAGCGGACTATGGATGAAATGGGAGTGCGCTGTGCAGTGTCAAATCACTGGATGTACGGTGGTGAGGGGGCGTCTGAACTGGCTGATGCGGTTATTGATGCCTGCAAGGAAGAGCCTAATTATAAACCCTTGTATCCCATTGACATGCCCTTGCGTCAACGGGTGGAGATTATAGCTAAAGAGGTTTACGGGGCTTCTGGAGTGGCATTCTCTCCGGTTGCCGAAGCGAAGGCCAAGAAGTTTGAGTCAGATCCTTACTTTGCTGATTTTCAGACCATGATGGTCAAGACTCATCTAAGCCTGTCGCACGATCCGACAATCAAGGGTGTTCCCAAGGGGTGGACACTTCCTATCCGGGATATCCTGGTGTACGGAGGGGCGAAGTTTCTTTGTCCGATGGCTGGGGACATCAGCCTTATGCCCGGGACGGCCTCAGACCCTGCCTATCGCAGAATTGATGTGGACGTAAATACCGGGGCAGTGAGTGGTTTATTCTAAAACCAGTCTTTTTAGAACAAGCGGGCTAAACCCCGCTTGTTCTATTTCTGCTTTTAAAAAAGAAAATGAAACAAAATGCTGCAACCTCAGAATTTAGCCTGGAATAAATTGTCAAATGGACGGTAGTCATTGACGAGGATTGCACTAATACCCACGCAGCATCGGAAGATTTACCATGGCTGTCGAAATGTTTTAAGGTTTTATCTCCTCAGGGTGACATAGAACGCCAAGCTGCCTAAGTTATAATATTTACAGAATATGGCAAGAGGCGGTGTATTTCTAAATGACGGAGATTGCCCCATACCAAAAATCAAAGAGAAATAATTCAGAAACGAGCAGACCAAAGAAAGCTAAATCCGGCGTATTTCTAAGGGCTTTGGGACATGTTGATCTATGGGTATACGTTCTGACTGCTTTCCTGCTGGCCAGAGCGCTGATCTTGGGAGAATTACTTCCCTTTGGGGTAGCTTTTTTTGCGGCCCTGGTGGCACAGCGCCCGCAATTTACCTGGCCGGTGGGGCTTGCGGTCCTAGGGGGGACTGCCACCGTAACCGGGGGACTGCCTCTTTTAAGTGTGGGCCTGAGTTTGTTAATGTTGGGAATCTTGCTGCGGGCCCTAAAGGGAGGGGATTCGTGGCTAGTTCTGCCCGCTGTAGTTTTAACTGGGACCGCAGTGGTAAAGGCAGGGGTGTTGACTATGGGCAGGCCGGAACTGTATGAGGCGGCCAAGGCTGTAGTCGATGTCTTGCTGGTCACGGTGCTGGCACTTGTTTTTGTCTCCTTTTTCAAAGGCTTTCAACGCATACGAACTCTGAAGGATCTAAGCGTGGAAGAAATGCTGTGCATTGTGGTGTTTAGTGCAGGTCTTGTCAACGGTATGCAGGGTATCCAACTGTATCAGGTTTCGCTGGCCGGGTTGATCAGCAAGTTGGCCATTCTACTGGCAGCCTCTTTGTCCGGCCCAGGCTCCGGGGCTGTGGTAGGGGTTTTCCTCGGGTTCGTTCCCAGCCTTGCCAAAGGAGGAATCCCCGGTCTGGCTGGTGTAATGGGCATGGGAGGACTTGTAGCAGGGTTGTTTCGCACCCTGGGCAAGCCTGGGGTAGCTGCCGGGTTCTTTCTTTCCAGCGTTATTTCCACTTATTATTTCGCAGGGGGAGCTGAAGTGATTTCCTCCCTGGTGGAAACTGTTATTGCAATAGGAGTGTTTTTCATCCTCCCTGTTAACGCCCTGGACAATTTGCGTAGTGGCGGTGCAGGCTCGAACAGGAACCCCAGACAGGGAATGTTCGACTTCGCATCTATCAGGGTCAAGGGACTGGCGGAAATCTTCGACGAAATTGCGGATTCATATCAGCATGCCGCCACTATGGACGGTTCGATGGCTAAACCCGATGTCCCCAGTTTGATGAATATTCTGGCTGACCGGGTGTGTGTAAACTGTCCTGTTGTCAAAGTGTGCTGGGAAAAGGATTTCTACAAGACCTACAAAAACCTGTTGGAAATATTCACAGCCATTGAACTTAAAGGGGCGGTTGAAGTTTCGGACCTGCCCTCCGAGCTAAGGCGTCAATGCGGCAGGATAAAGGAAATGGTTTTGGCGGTTAATTTTATTTTTGATAATCAGCGTACTAGCCAAACTTGGGCTAAGCGCTATAATGAAAATCGGGAGATAATCTCTACTCAGCTGCGTGGGGTTTCTGGAATGATGAGCACCCTGGCAGAGGAGCTAGTACTGCGGGCTAATGATCAGAGAAGTAAGAAACGGGCCAGAGCGCGGCGGCGGCGCGACTTTCTGGATATCGGGGTAGCTACCCTGCCGAAAACCGGAAACTCCGTTTGCGGGGATGGCTATGCATCAATTCCAATAAACGAGGAAAGGCATGCAGTTATTTTGAGTGACGGCATGGGTGTGGGAGAAAAGGCTGCTAAGGAGAGTTCTGCCGCTCTATCCTTACTGGAGCAACTGCTTCGCACAGGTTTTGATGCCGGTTCAGCTGTTAAGACATTGAATTCAATCCTTGTGCTAAGATCACCGGAGGAAACCTTTGCAACAGTAGATCTGGTGATATTTGATCTGACAACTAACCGGGCTGACTTTATCAAAGTTGGCTCAGCTCCCAGTTATCTTAAGCGCGCAGGTTCTGTGGAGGTAATTTCTGCCAGCTCCCTGCCGGTTGGCATTTTAAACAGCATAGATGTTGAACTTGTCTCACGGGAGCTGCGGGAGGGGGATACACTTGTGATGGTAACGGATGGGCTGCTTGACGTTGTTAAGGGAGCACAGGCTGATTGGATTGAGGATTACCTGAAGGATACGCAGACAGCTGACGCCCAAATTTTGGCAGAGGAGCTTGTAATCAGGGCCAAATCCCTGGGACAGGGTGTGTTATGTGACGACATGGTTGCCCTTGTGGTGAGGAAAGGGTATTGGGGTTAGGGTCGAATAATATTGGAAAGAACCGGACAAATTATCTTTTGTCCGGGGTGAGAAGTGAAAAAGAGGAAGTACGAAACAATTGTCGAATAAGCGAAAATTAGATAGGTAATTATGGAGTGCAAGGGCTGCTATCATGCCTATTCATGAGCTAGCCTTTGCACTTTTGCTGTGGTATAATCCAAATCCTCAACCGTTCGGGGGTGAAGGAGTGTCGATATGCTAGATAAGGTTCGCGCTGCTATTCGTGACTATGCAATGATTCAGCCGGGGGAACTGGTGGTGGTAGGAGTTTCGGGTGGACCTGACTCCATTTCCCTCCTTCACTGTTTGAACCGGCTTGCTGCGGAATTCAAGTTCCGGCTTCACGTTGTTCATGTTAATCATAATCTGAGACCCGAGGCCGGAGATGAAGCCGAGTTTGTTGTCCGGTTTGCACGAGGACTCGGAATCAGCGCGGCGGTACACGAGCTAAACGCAAAGACTCTCCAAGAAGGGTCTTTGCAGGAACTGGCCAGGGAGGCGAGGAGGAAGATCTTCCAGGCTGAGTGCGACTCCACCGGAGCGGCCAAGATAGCTCTGGGACACAATGCAAATGATCAGGCGGAGACGGTTATGCAAAGGCTGCTGCGGGGGGGTGGAACTGCCGGGTTGGGGGGGATCTACCCTGTGAGGGACTGTATCATCCGGCCCCTGCTTTTTGTACAGCGCCGGGAGATAGAAACATACCTAAGGGAAAATTCGTTAGAATATAAAGTTGACTCCAGCAATTATAAAACGGTATACCTGCGTAATAAAATTAGACTAGAGTTGATTCCCAAGCTGGAATCCGGCTATAATCCGAACCTGATTGAAACCATGGGGAAGACCGCCTTGCTATTACAGGAGGACGATGCCTGTCTGAACCAGCAAGCCGCAGAGCTGTTTGAGCAGTTTGTAACTGCTTCTGATAACCATTACTATGTACCCAAGGCGGCCTTCGATTTGCCTAAACCGCTTTCTACTCGAATCCTAAGGAGAATTTTTGCACTCTTGTCTGGGGACCCCAGGGGACTGGAATATGATCATGTGATCCGCCTTCTTTCCTTCGCCAGGGTCGGACAGAGCGGCGGTTGGCTCCAACTGCCGATGGAGGTTCGGGCTTACAAGGAACAGGATGGGATGTTGTTTTCTCCAGGGGCGTTAACCGTACCCAAAGTGGAGGAGCAGCCCCTAAACATACCGGGAGAGACCAGGGCGGCCGCGCAAAGGACGGTGATAAGGGCTAGAATAGTTGACAACCCTGCATACTACCCATTGCCCGAAGGTTCCTGGTCGATTGTCCTAAACTACGACCAGCTCGGAATCCCTTTGACTTTAAGGGGTAGGCAGAAAGGGGACAAAATTCTTCTCCGAGGTTCCTTGCGTAAATTGAAGGAGATATTTTCCGAACGGAGAATACCAATTAGACTACGAGAGTCAAGTCTTATTTTGGCTGATGGAGAAGAGGTGCTTTGGGTTCCAGGCCTGGTTCGCAGCGACAAGGCACGCGTGTTGCCAACAACAACCAGGGTATTGGAATTGATAGCTGTGAAATACTAGTTTTGTTGTAAATGAGAATTTGCCATGGTATAATATGTAATATTGGCGATCTTTCGGCTGCGCCGGGGATGTTTTTGTCGCAGAATTAGAGGGGAGGACCTTATTTGAGCAAGCTATTTAAAAACTTTGCAATTTATATACTCATTCTTTTGCTTGCGATTTTACTTTTAAACCTGACTAAACCCCAAAAACAAGTTGCTGAAAAGCCTGATTATAACTCCTTTAAGAGCTGGGTAGTACAAAATAAGGTTAAGTCGGTAAACATCACCACCGATAATAACTATTATCAGATAAGTGGGAAGCTCATCGAACCCAATAAGTCTTTTGAGCTCAATGCTCCTGCAAATGACACTCTTCTGCTCAACGACTTGAAGGAACATAATGTCGAGACCAACTTTAGTCCGCCGCCTGAAGCTCCTTGGTGGACCAATCTTTTAACTACTATAGTTCCTCTGCTGTTGGTTGTTGGGATATTCTTTTTTATGATGCAGCAAACCCAGGGTGGTGGAAATCGGGTTATGCAGTTTGGCAAGAGTAGGGCTAAACTGCATACTGACGAGAAGAAGAAGGTAACCTTCGAAGATGTAGCCGGGGCTGACGAGGTCAAGGAAGAGCTGGAGGAAGTTGTAGAGTTTTTGAAGCAGCCCAAGAAGTTTAGTGAGCTCGGAGCTAAAATTCCCAAAGGGGTCTTGTTGTTCGGGCCTCCAGGAACGGGAAAAACCTTGCTTGCCCGCGCTGTTGCCGGGGAGGCAGGGGTGCCTTTCTTCAGCATTAGCGGATCGGATTTTGTAGAGATGTTTGTTGGTGTTGGCGCTTCGCGGGTCAGAGACTTGTTTGAACAGGCCAAGAAAAGTGCTCCCTGTATTGTATTTATCGATGAAATTGATGCGGTAGGTCGCCAAAGGGGAGCTGGACTTGGCGGCGGTCATGACGAGAGAGAGCAAACCCTGAATCAGCTGCTGGTGGAAATGGACGGCTTTAATGCGAACGAGGGTATTATCATTATTGCCGCAACTAACCGCCCGGATATTTTGGACCCGGCACTGTTGCGTCCAGGGCGCTTTGATCGTCAGATCTCAGTTGACACCCCGGATGTAAGGGGGCGGCAGGAGATTTTGGACGTGCATGTCAAAGGAAAACCGTTAAGTCAGGAGGTTGACCTTTCGGTAATAGCCCGTAGAACTCCCGGTTTTACCGGTGCGGATCTGGCGAATCTTGTGAATGAAGCGGCATTGCTCTCAGCCCGAAGGGGACTTAGCCAAGTTACCATGGAATCTATGGAAGAGTCTATTGAGAGGGTTATTGCAGGCCCTGAGAAGAAGAGCAAGATAATCAGCGACTTTGAGAAGAAGCTGGTTTCATATCATGAGGCCGGACATGCTTTGGTGGGGGAAATGCTTCCCCACACAGATCCTCTGCATAAAGTTTCGATAATTCCTCGGGGACGTGCCGGGGGGTATACCCTGCTTTTACCCAAGGAAGACCGTCACTACATGACCAAGTCCCAAATGCTCGACCAGGTCACCATGCTTCTTGGTGGGCGGGTCGCAGAAGCTATTGTGTTGAAGGAGATCAGCACCGGGGCTTCCAATGACCTGGAAAGAGCAACAGACTTAGTTCGCAAAATGATTACCGAACTAGGTATGTCTGATGAGCTCGGACCGTTGACCTTCGGCCACAAACAGGAACAAGTATTTCTGGGACGGGATATAGCCCGCGATAGGAACTACTCTGAGGCCGTGGCTTATGCCATAGATAAGGAAGCCAGACGGATCATAGATGAGTGTTATCAGAAGGCCCAGAATATTATCAAGGAGCACATGGATAAGCTGCAGGCGGTAGCCAATGAATTAATGGTCAAAGAGACCCTGGAGGCTCAGGAATTTGCTAAACTGATGAAAAAGTTTAGCAAAGACCCAACTCCCAATGAAGTATAAAATCAATAATGGAGGTTTTTTGTTACTAATGGAAAGAACGTTTCTGATGATTAAACCTGACGGAGTACAGCGCAATCTGGTAGGAACAGTAATTTCCCTATTCGAACAAAAAGGTTATAAACTGGTAGGCTTAAAACTGATCCAGATTTCCAGGGGACTTGCGGAAAAACATTATGAGGAACATGTAGGTAAACCCTTCTTCGAGGGAACTGTAAGCTACATTACCTCTAGCCCGGTGGTGGCAATGGTATGGGCCGGTAAAAATGTAGTTGCTGGGGCCAGGGAAATGATGGGAGCTACCAACCCCAACAACGCTGCTGCCGGAACTATCCGAGGTTCCTTTGGGGTTGATATCAGCAGGAACGTGATTCACGGTTCTGACTCCCCTGCAAGTGCAGAGCGCGAAGTCAACCTCTATTTCAAACCGGAAGAACTGGTGGAATACAGCAAAGACGCGGACCGTTGGTTAAGCGAGTAATGTCTGGGAAAAAACACCCGTAAGGGTGTTTTTTTTATAACAAAAAAGTGATAAACTGGGATAATCAGGCTTGTTGCTTGATTGGCATTAACCTGTTGATAAAGAGGGATTTTTAAGATGATCCAAAATAGGAAATGGTCAGGGATGGTTACCCTATGCGCCTTGCTGGTAGGAGTGCTGTTGATGTTTCAGTTAAAGGCACAGGCAAAGGTGAATGAACGGACTAGCAATACTCCGGATATTGTTTCCGCCCTTGCCCCATATACTTATTCGATCGACCAACTGCAGGCGGAGAACACTAAGCTTCAAACCGAGCTTGACCAGTATCAGCGCGGTGCAGCTGCAGCGCTCTTGGCAGACACCCGCTTGAAGAGGACTCAGTTGCTTGCCGGGAGCGTACCGGTGAAAGGGCCCGGTCTGCGCATAGTTCTTGACGACAGTAAAAAGGAGATCACTAATAAAGAAGAGGTAAACAACTATATTATTCACGAACAGTACCTACGCAAGTTAGTCAATGCTTTATGGAACTCTGGGGCGGAAGCCATAGCGATAAATGGTCAGCGCCTTACCGCACTCACCACCATCTTCTGCACCGGCACAGTGATAAACATTGGGAGCGTAGCTGAGACCCCTCCTTATGTAATTGAGGTTATTGGGGACAGCGATAAACTTGTAAAGGGCATCGAGTTTGTGGAGAAGTTTGAGCTGGGACTAGACAATTATGTTGACGTGTACGGTATCACCTTTAAAAAAGACATAGTCACTGAAATAAGGCTTCCGGCGGGCAAAGTGCCCACCTTTAAATTAGCGGTTCCAGTAAAGGAGGGCAACTAATGCCTCTGCTTAAATTGGGAAAATGGGCCCTGCCGGCATTTCTGGTAGCGATCGCACTTGGAGTCCTAATCTCTGTCCAGTTTCAGCTCCAGAAAAGAGTTAACCAGGCTAAAGAGGTCAACTACCAAAAGATCGCAGCTGTCAACAAAATGGTTGACAGGGCAAAGGAGCAGAAGCAGAGCCTGGAGAAGCAACAGGCAGAGCTTGAGCAAAAAGTGAAAACCTACCGGAACGCACAAGTGAGTCCGGAGGTTAAGGATAAAATTGATACCTTAGGCATCCTTAGTGGTGAAACCCCGGTAGAAGGACCTGGTATTCATATTGAGATTGACGACCGCAAGGTTACAGGGCCATATATTGTCACGGACCATTTGCTGAGCATAGTCAATACTCTGCGCTACGCCGGGGCGGAAGCTATTGAGGTCAATGGACAAAGAATTGGGCCCCGCTCCTTCAGCACCTTCTCGGGCCCAATTGTTGTGGTAAACGGGGTTCCGATTGCCAGGGTCGATCAGACCCACTGGGAAGTTGAAGCGATCGGCAATCAGGAAGTGCTGCGTAATTATGTTCAGACCGTGGCTATTGACCCCCTGCTGGCAGAAAATGCCTTCCCTGATCTTAAGGTCACTGTGACAGCCCAGGTGGTAAAAATTCCAAGACTTAAGTCGTCTGTTGATTTTGTTGTGGCCAAACTGGTTGAGTGAAATTGTAGGGATAGTAATAGCTTAGAAAAGGCAACATAATTCTAACTCGAATTTACGACTTAGTATTATGTTCACAAAATAAATTCCATAATTCAGCAGGATATGAAAAAATGTGAGCGAATAGTATTAATCGTAATTTTATGTCCAAAAAAGGGAGTGGTTTAGGTTGAAGAGCGATATCGAAATCGCGCAAGAAGCACAAATGAAACCTATCATGGAAATTGCCAAGGGTCTGGATATCCCGGAGGATGAGGTAGAACTTTACGGCAAGTATAAGGCCAAAATCTCACTCGATGCTTGGGATCGTCTTAAAAATAAACCCGATGGTAAACTAATTCTGGTCACCGCCATTAATCCCACGGCCGCCGGTGAAGGTAAATCTACGACCACAGTTGGCTTGGGAATGGCCCTGAACAAAATCGGTAAGAAGGCTATGATAGCGCTAAGGGAACCTTCCCTGGGACCCTGCTTTGGGATCAAGGGTGGCGCAGCCGGTGGCGGATATGCGCAGATCGTTCCGATGGAGGATATCAACCTGCACTTTACAGGGGATTTCCATGCCATCACTACTACGCACAACCTCCTGGCTGCTATGCTGGACAACAGTCTGCAGCAAGGAAACCTCTTGAACATTGACCCGCGTCAAATAGTGTTCCGCCGCGTGCTGGACATGAATGACCGTGCTCTCCGCAAAGTTGTAATCGGCTTGGGTGGCAAGACAGAAGGGGTTCCGCGTGAGTCCGGCTTTGACATCACGGTTGCCTCTGAGATCATGGCCTGCCTGTGCCTGGCTAGTGACCTGATGGACTTGAAAGCTCGTTTTGCCCGTATCGTGGTGGCTTACACCTATGAGGGCAAGGCGATCACAGCCAAGGATCTCGAAGCTGAAGGCGCAATGACCCTCTTAATGAAAGATGCAATTAAACCGAATTTGGTACAAACCTTGGAAAACACCCCGGCCTTTGTACATGGCGGACCTTTTGCAAACATAGCCCACGGCTGCAACAGTGTAATGGCTACGAAGCTTGGCTTGAAGCTGGCTGATTACCTGATCACTGAAGCTGGATTCGGCGCTGACCTTGGGGCGGAGAAATTCTATGACCTCAAATGCCGTTTTGCCGGTCTGAAACCTGCGGTAACTGTAATTGTTGCCACAGTCCGTGCGCTCAAGTTGAACGGTGGTCAGGCCAAGAACGACCTGGGAACCGAAAATATGGATGCCCTGGCCAAAGGGATTTCCAATCTGGAGAAACACATTGAGAACGTGGCCAAGTTTGGGGTACCGGCAGTGGTTGCCATCAATCGTTTCCCAACCGACACTGAGAAAGAACTGGCTTTCGTAGAGAAACGCTGTAATGAACTTGGCGCTGAAGTTGCCCTTTCGGAAGTTTGGTCTGACGGCGGCGAAGGTGGCAAAGAGTTGGCTGAAAAGGTGCTCAAGTCCATTGAGACCAGGCCTTCTAACTTCAAGGTTCTCTATGAACTGGAAGCCCCGATAAAAGACAAGATCAGTAAGATTGCCACTGAGGTTTACGGAGCTGATGGGGTTCTGTTCACTAAAGAGGCCGAGACCATGATCACCAAATATACGGATCTGGGTTATGGTAATCTGCCAATTTGTATGGCCAAGACTCAATACTCGCTGTCTGATGATCCGAACCTGCTCGGTCGTCCAACCAATTTCAGCATCACTGTGCGTGAGGTTCGCCTTTCCGCAGGAGCTGGGTTCCTGGTTGCGATTACCGGAGCTATCATGACCATGCCAGGCCTGCCTAAGCGGCCGGCGGCGTGCAATATGAATATTGACGAAAAAGGTAAGATAACCGGATTGTTCTAAACGAACGGATAGGACCCCAGGATACAGTCCTGGGGTCTTATTTATCTTAAGGATGTATGCCAGTGAACAGGGTAAGAGCTATCTTGGACGATAGCGAATATGAACATTATTTAAAACTAATTGACCAGGCCGAAGCGGAGAGGGTTTACTGCAGGCATGATTATCATCATGCGCTTTCAGTAGCGAGGCTTGCATATCTACTGGCCCTGGAAGAAAAGCTTGAATTGCCATATGAACTCAAACCTTTAATTTACGCCGCAGGTTTACTGCACGATATCGGGCGTTGGGTAGAATATGTTGAGGGAGAAGACCACTGTGCTGCGGGAGCGCGCCTTGCTAAGCCGCTTTTGCTCAGGGTGGGTTTCAACCAGGGTGAAACCAGGCAGATTCTGGCGGGGATTAGAGAGCATCGTAAGCCCGCAGGATCTACGTTGGGGAGACTGTTGGCCGAGGCCGATGACTTATGCCGGGATTGTTATCGTTGTTCTGCCAGTGCAGACTGTTATAAGCAGGAACAAATGTTAAGACTTCACAGGTCTCTGAAATTGTAGGAGGCAAAATAATGGAACGGATTACTGCGAGGATACTGGAAATAAAATCACAAGCGGAGGCAAAAGCAGCAATAAATAAAATCGGCTGTGACCCGGGCGGACTTGGGATCATGATCCCCAAGGCAGTGCACCGGGTGGTAAAGGTCGAAAACATTCGTCCTCAGGCAGCTCAAATTCTCAAGCAGGAAATGCTGTCTAAGGGTGGAGAGGTTGCAGTGCCCAGGGGGGTTATCGGTTGTTCCGTTGACCTTTGCGATGTACTTCTGCTGGGTACCAAACGTCAGTATTCGGAATTATGCAAGAAGCTTAAGGCCCAGCCCTTCCGATTGCAAGAGATTTCCCAAGCCATACAGGACTGCCTCTCAAATTATTCTGAAAAAGAATCGCTTGAGCTTAACTGCCGTGGGATCAAGCTTCCCTTGGGCAAGAAGACCTTGGTGATGGGAATATTAAATATAACGCCAAATTCCTTTTCGGACGGGGGCAGATTCTTTGACAAAGAGAAAGCTGTGGAGCACGCCCTGGAAATGATTGAGCTCGGAGCAGACATTATCGATATTGGTGGAGAGTCTACCAATCCTAGGGCTGAATATGTCCCGGCGGAAGAGGAAATTGCACGTGTGCTCCCGATCCTGGAAGCGCTTGTCCCTATACTGAAGGTGCCTATTTCTGTTGACACCTATAAACCTAGGGTTGCCCGGGCCTGTCTGGACGCAGGCGCTCATATAATCAATGATATTTGGGGCCTTCAGTATGACAAAGAGCCGGAAATGGCGGCTGTAGTTGGGGACTACCCTGATGCCCCGGTAGTAATTATGCACAATCAGTCAGGGACTAACTATCAGGATCTGATTGGGGACATGTTCAAGTTCTTCATGCGCAGTATTGAGCTGGCAAAAGGAGCGGGGATTATGGATCAAAGCATTATCCTCGACCCGGGTATCGGCTTTGGCAAGACGACGGAGCAGAATCTTCAGGTCATGGCTAGACTGGGAGAGTTTAAGTCCCTTGGCTACCCGATCCTGCTGGGTACTTCACGCAAGTCCATGATTGGCAATACCCTTGACCTCCCATCGGAGGAGAGGGTAGAGGGAACGGGAGCTACCGTTGCTTTAGGGATTGCCTATGGTTGTGATATCATGCGGATTCATGATGTCAAAGAAATGACACGCATTTGCCGGATGACGGACGCAATTGTCCGTTCGCAGCGAGGGAAGGGTTATGCTGGATAAGATTTTATTAACAGGGATGACCTTCAGGGGTTTCCATGGGGTTTTGGCGGAGGAACAGGCGTTAGGGCAGCCTTTCATTATTGATTTGGAGCTGCGGGGAAACTTCAGGCAGGCAGGGGAGCAGGATAACCTGGAGTTAGCGGTCAACTATGCTGAGGCTTACGCCATGGTCAAAACTATTGTCGAACAACAGCGCTATAACTTAATTGAAGCCTTGGCAGAAAAGCTTGCTGAAACCCTGCTGGCCGGATTTCCTTTGCAGGAGGTGCTGGTTAGGGTTAACAAGCCGCATGCACCAATTCCTGGCAGCTTCAGTAACGTTGCCGTGGAGCTGGTGCGGGGTAAATACCATGCGGACTGAGCCGGTACAGGTCTATATCAGCCTGGGGTCAAACCTTGGGCACAGGGAGGAAAACCTAAAGGAAGGAATCCGCCGACTGAACAAGGTGCCGGGCACCTCAGTTACGAGGGTATCCTCCTTGTACTCCACTGGTCCGATAGGGTATCTAGAACAAGCTGACTTTTTGAACGCGGCTGCTGAACTTGCTTGTAGGCTTGAACCCTTAGAAATTCTACGCCAAGTTCAGTTGATAGAAAATGAGATGGGGCGGGTAAGGACTATCCGCTGGGGCCCCAGGGTCATCGATTTGGACATCTTGTTTTATGGGAATGAAACCTTTGCTCTGCCTGAACTCCAGATTCCCCACCCTCGCATAGCTGAGAGGGCCTTCGTTATGGTTCCATTGGCGGAATTAAACCCAGACCTTCAGATTCAAGGTGTTGCGATCGTAAAAAAAGTGCAAGAAACTGCCAATCAAAAAATATGCTTGTCTAAACGGAACTGGTTTGGTACACTCTAACTGTAGGCAGTATCTTCGGAACTGCACTGCAAGAGTTTTTTGGTATTCTTGGACAAAAATTCTGTTTTTTCCGCTTGGATCCCTACGGACCGAGACGGGTACATAGAGGCAATTTGCGCCTCCTGCTGCCCGCAGGAGGCTTTTTAGTGTTTAACCCAATTTCACGGGGAGGTGAGCTTGCATGGGAGTGGGAATAATCGGAGCTGGGACGGTTGGCAGTACGGTCGCGATTAAGCTGCAGCAGCGGGGGTATGAGATTTGCGGGGTAGCGAGCAGAACCCAGGCTAAGGCGGACTTACTTGCTGCCAGGGTAGGCTCGGTGAGTATGCCTTCGGAACAGGTGGTTTACAAGAGCAGAATTGTTTTGATAACCACACCTGATCGGCTGATAGCTCCCCTCGTGCAGGAACTACAAGAGTTTTTTCAGCCGGGACAGACCGTAATTCATTTTAGCGGCTCCCTTAGCTCAGGAGTAATGGCTCCCGCAAGGTTGCAAGGGGCCAAGGTTTTGTCTCTTCATCCACTGCAGTCTTTCGCCAGTATTGAGGTGGCGCTGAATACAATTGAGGGCGCTCATTTTGCAATTGAAGGGGATGACCCAGAGCTAGGAAAACGCTTGGTTTTGGATCTGGGAGGGATACCACATTTGATAAATTCCGCCGGAAAGCCACTTTACCATGCAGGTGCTTGTGTAGCATCAAATTACCTGGTGGTGCTGGCAGATGTTGCGACAAGGCTGCTGGTGGAGGCGGGGTTTGCACCCAGTGAGGCACTGCAGGCTCTTCTCCCGCTAATGTATGGTACCTTGGCGAACCTGGCACAGGTTGGCCTGCCTAACGCTCTGACGGGTCCAATTGCCAGAGGGGATTCGGCAGTTGTTGCGAGTCATTTAAAACAGCTGACGGGAAGAAGTGAAGAGGTTTACCGAGACTTGGGCTTATGGGCTATTGAGCTTGCTACCGCTAAAGGTTCTATTGGACAATCGGACGAGGGGCAGCTATACCAACTTCTGGGCGGAAATAAGCCTTTAATTAATGCAGGGGCGGGGGTGGATGTTCAATGAAAAGGTTTACAACCAGTGATTTTCTTGGCAAAAAGCAGGCCGGTCAAAAGATTACCGTACTTACAGCCTATGACTACCATACCGCCTGTCTCATGGATCAGGCAGGAATAGATGCGATTTTAGTTGGAGACTCCCTGGGAAATGTGGTGTTAGGATACGATACCACGATTCCGGTTACTCTCGACGATATGATACACCATACAAAGGCGGTATCCCGGGGAAGTAAAAAGGCATTCATTATCGGAGATATGCCCTTTCTGACCTACCACACCGGGGCGGCAGATGCACTGCGCAACGCAGGGAGATTTCTGCAGGAGGGTGGGGCCCAGGCGGTGAAATTAGAGGGTGGCAAAGAGAGAACTGAGGTCGTCAGGGCTTTGGTGGAGGCCGGTATTCCGGTAATGGGACACCTCGGCCTCACCCCGCAATCAGTCAACCAGTTGGGTGGTTTTAAGGTGCAGGGGAAAACGGATGCTGCTGCGCAAAAACTGCTGGAGGACGCGGTTGCTCTGGCGGAGGCAGGTGTATTTGCAGTTGTTCTCGAATGTATTCCTGCGGACCTGGCATCAAAGGTAAGCGGGACTTTGCAGATCCCCACCATAGGTATCGGGGCGGGAGCAGGGTGTGACGGACAGGTGCTGGTCAGCCACGACTTGTTGGGAATTAACGGGTCCAAAGCTCCTAAATTCGTAAAACAATACTGCAATCTTCAGGAGCAAATGCTGGAGGCGTTTAAAGCGTACAAGGCTGATGTTGAGGGACAAGCCTTTCCGGGGCCTGAGCACACCTTTGGCGCTGTCTCCAAGCCAGTTCTGGACAAGGTATATTAACGGGAGTGAAAACGATGGAGCTGTACGCAAAAATCAACGATCTTAGGGGAGCGCTTGCGCTTTCCAGGCAGGAGGGAAAACAGATTGGATTGGTGCCAACCATGGGCTATCTGCATCAGGGCCATTTAAGCTTGATCGAGAGGGCAAAGCAGGAGAATAGTCTCGTGGTGGTCAGCATCTTTGTCAATCCCATTCAGTTTGGCCCTGATGAGGATTTCGCAAGTTACCCCCGGGATTTGCAGCGGGACAGTGAACTTGCCAAACGAGCGGGGGCTGACATCATTTTTGCTCCGAGCGTTGAGGAAATGTATCCTCGGCAAACCCTGACTAAAGTGGATGTTGCGCGCTTGGGGGATTGGCTGTGCGGGAAGTCAAGGCCGGGTCATTTTAGCGGGGTAGGCACTGTTGTAAGTAAGCTGTTCAATATCATACAGCCCGACAGGGTTTACTTCGGACAAAAGGATGCCCAGCAGCTTGCAATAATTAAACAAATGGTTTTTGACCTGAATTTTCCCGTGGAGATTGTACCCGTGCCGATTGTACGGGAGTCTGACGGCTTGGCCTTAAGCTCGCGCAATGTATATTTGTCCGCAGAGGACAGGTCAAACGCAACCGTCTTAAATCAAGCGCTGCAGGCTGCGAAAGACCAGTATCTGGCCGGTGAAAGGGAGAGCACTAAGCTCAAGCAGTTTATGATAGATAGGATCAACGGCGTACCTGGCAGCCAAATTGATTACGTGGAAATCTGTAATACAACATCGTTGGAACCGCTTGAGCGAGTAGAAAAAGAAGCGTTGGTGGCCGTGGCGGTCCGCTTCGGCAAAACACGCTTAATAGATAATATTACAATGCTGGAGGGTTAAGAGTGCTGCGTCATTTGATGAAATCTAAAATACACAGAGCGGTAGTTACTGAGGCTAACCTAAACTATGTCGGAAGCATCACTGTGGACGAGGACCTGATGGATGCTGCTGACCTGTATGTCAATGAAAAGGTGCAAGTAGTGGACAACAATAATGGGTCCAGGCTTGAGACTTACGTTATTCCCGGCCCCCGCGGTTCAGGGGTAATCTGTCTCAATGGTGCTGCTGCCCGGTTAGTGCAGCCTGGGGATGTAGTGATCATTATCTCCTATGGCATTTTCAGCGCAGAAGAGGCACGCACTCACCGTCCTACGGTGGTATTTGTTGATGGAGAAAACCGATTGGACAGTACGGTTACGCATGAGGACCACGGTACAACAGGTCCTGTTGAATTGTAAACTGATTCTGTATTTAGGTTGACATTGCTTTGTTTGTTACCTAGAATAAATTGTGGCAGGGTGAAGGAGCTAGACGGATGAGGGAGAAGATCCTGGAATTACTGATAATGAAGGAGGGGGAGTACGTTTCCGGAGAGGACTTGAGCAGGCTTTTGGGGATTTCCCGGGCAGGAGTTTGGAAGCATATTAACAGTTTGCGCCAGGAAGGATACCGGATTGAAAGCCAAACTCGATTAGGACACCGGATGGAAAAGGACAGCGGCCCTTTAAACAAGTTTGAGTTAAGCCGGAATTTGGACACAGCCAGAATTGGTCGAGAGTTTGTTGTGTTGAGTGAGGTTTCTTCTACCAACGATAAGGCCAAGGAACTGGCACGCTCCGGAGCTAAAGGGGGCACAGTGGTTGTGTCCGAGGTGCAGAACGGAGGCAGGGGCAGAAGAGGACGGTCCTGGGTTTCTCCTAAGGGCGGGGTTTGGATGAGCGTTATCTTACGCCCTGAGTTGGAATTGAAGGATGTTGCCTGCTATACCTTATTAGCAGGAGTAGCTGTTGCAACCGGGATAAACCGGGTTACCGGTCTTAAAGCGGGAATAAAATGGCCCAATGATATTTTGCTGGCTGGGCGTAAAGTCGGCGGAATCCTTGCTGAGGTATTTGGTGAGTGGCAAGCGGTGGAATTCCTGGTGATTGGAATTGGAATTAATGCTAATCTGGATAGGGAGCAACTCCCGTTAGAGGTTGAGGCTACATCATTGGCCCTGGAATCGGGAAAACCTGTGAGTGTGGTGGAACTTATTCAGGCAATACTGCGGGAATTGGAGCGCTTGGAGCGTATTATGCTTGGAGGCGGATTGCCGCTGGTTCTGGAAGAATGGAGAAAGCTTGCTGTTTGCCTGAAATGCCCGGTGCTTGTCAAAGAGGGAGACAAGGAGTGGCCCGGAGAGAGCGTAGACATTGCCCCGGATGGAGCCTTGATTGTTAAGTCCGGTGACAGGCTGATAACTTTATATGCAGGGGAAGTCTCCCTGCGTACGGCCCAAGGAGATACAAATTTCAACTAGGATTAATACTGAGAATATTGTAAACTGACGAGAATAGATTGGTTTACATATAGGAGGAGATGCAGTGAAAACCAGAGAGATTACGCGCACAGCGCTGTTTACAGCCTTGATTTGTGCGGCCGCTATCATTTTTCGTTATGTGCCTTCAAACGTTGTTCCGTACAGCATTCTGCCCCTGTTGGTCTTGCTGGCCGGTTATTTGCTTGGCCCTCGCCTGGGTGCCTGGTGCCTGGTTGTTTATGTGCTGCTCGGGCTGATTGGGTTTCCGGTATTTGCCACCGCTCCATTTGGTGGTCCGGCTTATGTGCTTAAGCCGACGTTTGGGTTTTTGTTGGGGGATATTCTTGCAGCCTACTCGGTCGGCAAAGTCCTGCAGCTAAAAAAGGATCCCGGGATTATCTGGGGCGGTCTTGCAGTGGTATGCGGCATTTTCTGCCTTTACGTCGTGGGATTAAGCTATATGTATCTCAGCATCAACCTTTTTCTGCACAAACCCATTGCGTTAATTGGGGTAGTGAAGCTGGGCTTCCTTCCTTTTATCTGGCTTGACCTAGTCAAAGGGGCCGGCGCGGTAATTCTTGGCAGACTCTTAAGCGTGAGACTGGCTGCGGCCGGAGTAGCACTGCCCACCCGTTAAGCGACAATCCGCCTCCGGGATTGATGCCAGGCCCCTGTTCTGGTACAATGAAGAAAGTCCAGTTCAGGGGGTAGAGCGATGCTTTTGGTTTTTGATGTCAGCAACACCCACGTGGTTTTGGGACTATATGAAGGAAACAAACTTTTATATCATTGGACTGTTGCCACGGATCTGAATAAGACTTCGGACGAATATGCTGTTTTGATTTACAACTTGTTTTTGCTAAGCGGGGCTGGCTTTAACGATGTGAAGGCGATGATAATTTCCTCAGTTGTCCCACCTTTTGCACCCGTCCTGCAAGAAATGGGCAGGAAATACTTCAGGGTTAAGCCGTTGGTGGTTGGCCCCGGGGTAAAGACCGGCATGCCGATCCACTACGACAACCCAAGGGAGGTTGGGGCAGACCGGATCGTCAATGCGGTTGCAGCCTTCGAACAATATGGGGGTCCGCTGATAATTGTAGACTTTGGTACTGCTACAACTTTCTGCGTCATTTCGTCTAAAGGGGATTATCTGGGAGGCGCATTAGCCCCCGGGGTCGCAGTGGCTTCTGAAGCTTTATTCCAAAGAGCAGCTAAACTTCCCCGTATCGAACTTGCGAAACCTAAAAATGTTATTGGCAGAAACACTGTAGAGGCTATGCAGGCAGGTATACTCTTCGGCTGTGCCGGGCAAGTGGATGGAGTGGTTAGCAGATTGAAGCAGGAGATCGGGATGCCGGTGAGAGTGGTGGCTACCGGACTGCAAGCGGAATTGATTGCTGAGCATTCTGAGACGATAGACCTGGTGGATCCACTCCTGACTCTGGAAGGGCTGCGCATACTTTATGAACGAAATAGTTAAGATTAAGGACAGGTGAATTGCCTGCCCTTCTTTGTTATTGCGATTATTGGTACACCTAAGGATTCTTTCTGCTTTATACTATGGCAAATACTGTCTCTGGGGCCGAATTTACTTTCTGCTTCGTTACGCAACTCCCTCGCCGAGCATTCTTTCCGTTCACGGCGGGACTCCCGCAAAAGTAGATGTAAATGGAGCGCGAGCACGTTGCTCCCGTCCCGCCGTTCACGGAGAATGCTAACGGCTCACTCGTGATGCTTCACTACGCAGAAAGTAAATTCACCCTTGAGATGTGGGGAATTTTCATCCGCTGATGGTGTGAAGCCTTTACGCAAGGCTGTAATCTAACTTGTTTTGAAAGAGGATAGTTTTGATGTTTCAATTAGGTAGTTACAAGTTCGATAAACCGGTGTGTTCGGCGCCGATGGCAGGAATTTCTGATAAGGCCTTTCGTCTTCTGCTAAAGGAGATGGGGTGTGATTTGGTTTGGACCGAGATGATAAGCGCCAAAGCATTGACATATAAGAATGCAAAGACTTTTGGCATTCTGGATGTAAGCAGGGAAAAGCAGCCTGTGGTGGTCCAACTGTTTGGGGGGGAACCAGAGATCATGGCGGAGGGGGCAAAGCTTGCGGTGGAGCAAGGGGCGGAGATCCTTGACATCAATATGGGCTGTCCTGCTCCCAAGGTCACAAAAAACTGCGAGGGATCGGCCCTTTTGAAGGACCTGCCCTTGGCAAGTCAGGTTGCTAAAGCGGTTGCGGCGGTAGTTCGGATACCAGTAACAGTGAAGTTCCGCTTGGGGTGGGAAGCGGGGTCGCTGGTTGCAGTTGAGTTGGCGAAAAGGCTTGAGCATGCAGGGGTTTCAGCCTTGATCGTGCACGGCAGGACCCGCGACCAATTTTATTCCGGCAAGGCGGATTGGCAGGCCATAGCGGAGGTTAAGCGAGCGGTTAACATTCCGGTAATCGGGAACGGCGATGTCTGGGAACCCCAGGATGCAAGTCTAATGCTGGAGAGGACCGGCTGCGATGGAGTAATGATTGGGCGGGGGGCTTTGGGAAATCCCTGGATCTTCGCCCGCACCAGGCATTTTCTGCAAACGGGTGAATTATTGCCGGGACCAGACGCCAAGCAGAGAATTGAAATGGCCCAGCGTCACCTAAAGCTGCTGCTTTCTTTCAAGGGCGAACTGGCAGTCCAGGAAATGCGCAAGCATGCAGCGTGGTATATTAAAGGCTTGAGAGATGCCGCGCGGATACGGGAATTGGTGATGAAGGCCAAAACTCCGGAGGAGATGAACGGAGTGCTGCAGGAATACAAGATGAGGCTAATTGGAGAAATGCATAATAATACCGGCATTCACATATGATACACAGGCACTAGTAATTGTCAGGAAATAGTCTCAGAATATTGTGAGAAAGGTAGTGAAGGAATTCAGGGTCTATCTTGACATTATTTTGTAATGTAATTATAATAACGATTAATGTTGGTATAGGAAAAGCTTGCAAGCACTGTAACCGGAGTTGGTTTACAGTGCTGGCTATTTTTAAAATTAGAACTGGAACCGTTAGCGGTTAATAGGGCTATTGAAAAGGGAGCGAGTAATATGCCGGAAAAAGAGGTTATTTTAACCCTGGAAGGGCTAAAAAAATTAGAAGACGAATTGGAGCATCTTAAAACTCAAAGAAGAAGAGAAGTAGCAGGGCGGATAAAACAAGCCATTGAGTTTGGAGATATCAGCGAAAACTCGGAATATGAAGATGCGAAAAACGAGCAGGCTTTTATCGAAGGAAGAATAATGACCCTTGAGAAAATGCTGCGGAACGCTAGGGTTATTGATGATAATGATATTGCAACGGACACGGTATCTCTTGGTTCAACTGTCACCATCAAGGATATGGATTTTGGCGATGAATTTGAGTATACTATAGTTGGTTCGGCTGAAGCGGATCCGACCGCGAACAAGATTTCTAACGAGTCCCCGGTTGGAAAGGCGATTCTTGGGCAAGTTATGGGTAATACAGTAGAAATCACCGTGCCTGCCGGTAAGTTGAAATATCAAATTCTTAATATCCGTAAATAATTAAGTCTAAAGTTGCCCCGTTGGGGCAACTTTGTTTCAAGTGTGGGGGTATAGCATGAGCGAGGAAAATTTAAACGAATTGCTGCAAGTTCGCAGGGACAAGCTGGACAAGCTTAAACAGAAGGGGATAGACCCTTTTGCTGACCGTTATGTGAGAACCCATACTGCGGAGGAGATTAAGGACGAATTCGAGGCCCTGGAGAACCAGGAAGTTTCCGTTGCTGGGCGGATTATGGCCAAACGGGGGCAGGGCAAGGCCGGATTTGCCCATCTTCAGGACTTTAGCGGTCAGATTCAAATATATGTCAAAGTGGATAACGTCGGGGAGGAGACCCTGGAATTATTCAACCGCGCCGATCTTGGGGACATTGTCGGGGTTAGGGGCCTTGTGTTTAGGACGCAAAAAGGTGAGATATCAGTCCGGGCCAGCAAAATCACCATGCTGTCCAAGTCTTTACGACCGCTGCCCGAAAAGTGGCACGGCCTTACCAACGTGGAGCTGCGTTATCGCCAACGCTACGTGGATCTTATTGTAAATCCTGAGGTTAAAAATGTCTTTGTAACTCGGAGCAAGATCATCCGGACGATGCGCAATTTTCTCGAGGGTAAGGGTTTCCTGGAGGTGGAGACTCCTACTCTTCATCCAATTGCCGGGGGAGCGGCTGCCAAGCCGTTCAAGACCCACCATAATGCCCTTGATATTGATCTCTTTTTAAGAATTGCCTTAGAACTGCCTTTAAAGAAACTTATTGTGGGCGGCTTCGAGAAGGTCTTTGAAATCGGCCGTAATTTTCGTAACGAGGGAATTTCCATCAAGCATAACCCTGAATTTACGATGATGGAATTGTACCAGGCATATGCTGATTACAAGGATATCATGGAACTTACGGAACAGATGGTTGCCCATATTTCCCAGGAGGTCCTGGGGACTATGGTTATAGAGTATCAAGGGGAGACAGTGAATCTGGCCCCGCCGTGGAGAAGGCTGCCTATGCTGGAAGGAATCAAAGAGTATGCAGGGGTAGACTTCACACAGATTTCCGGGGATGAACAGGCTCGCGTGGCGGCCCGTGAAAAAGGGCTAGCGTTGGAGAATGATGCTTCCAGGGGGAAGATTATTAATGAGTTTTTTGAGCAGTTTGTCGAGCCTCACCTTATCCAACCTACTTTTGTAATTGGTCATCCTGTTGAGGTCTCCCCGCTTGCCAAGCGCAACCGGGAGCACCCGGAATATACTGATCGGTTTGAGGTTTTCGTAGTAGGCCGTGAACTTGCTAATGCCTTTTCAGAACTGAATGATCCCATCGACCAGCGCCAGAGGTTTGAAGTACAGGCCGCTGCAAGAGCAGCTGGGGATGAGGAGGCCCATCCGGTGGACGAGGACTTCCTCAACGCCCTTGAATATGGGCTGGCCCCCACTGGCGGGTTAGGAATAGGGATTGACCGTTTGGTAATGCTCCTCACCGATTCAGCATCAATTAGAGATGTAATTCTTTTCCCGACCTTGCGTCCGAGGGAAGAATAGATGAGTAAGGCACGGACCGTTTAAGTCCGTGCCTTTCAATCAATCTCTGTTGTAAGTTCGCGAATTATTAAGCTTTCCGAAGTAAATTAGAGTTATATCGCAACAAAGCAAATAGAACAGGATATAAACGTATTGATAAAGCCGAAGCATAGTGATATATTTAGTCACGTTGTCGCCGCTGACAAGAGAAAGAAGCACTTGACTTCGGTGGCGAATCTATGATAAACTAAACTTCCCAAGCGAGGAAAGCTTGGATTGGTCTTTGAAAACTAAACAGCAGCAAGCGTAAATTGACCTTGAAATTCCAATGAAATTTCAATTGAGCAATCAACTTTTTCAAATATTTTTGGAGAGTTTGATCCTGGCTCAGGATGAACGCTGGCGGC